>ULWL01005258.1_pt1 | contig 11627 bp, 10 predicted proteins | sample 1960171 | NCBI WGS metagenome assembly ULWL01 (sample SAMEA4835807, study PRJEB28245) | human gut metagenome | biome: gut microbiome; material: fecal sample | place: Denmark | collected 2008 | reverse complement strand
ATCCAAAGGCGTCCGCCGTTTCTTGTCATCAATGATTTACTTTTTCTTGCCGCCGTGGGTGGCCTTCATGCGCTTTTCGTGATTGAGGATGGTCTTGCGCATACGCAGGTTCTCGGGGGTGACCTCCAGCAGCTCGTCGTCGGCCAAAAACTCCAGGCACTGCTCCAGGCTCAGCTTCCGGGGAGGCACCAGGCGCAGGGCCTCGTCGGAGCCGGCGGCCCGCATATTGGTCATCTGCTTCTTTTTGCAGACGTTGACGGTGATGTCCTCCTGCTTGGGAGACACGCCCACGATCATGCCCTCGTACACCTTGACGCCGGGACCGATGAACAGAGCGCCGCGCTCCTGGGCGTTGAACAGCCCGTAGCTGACGGACTCGCCGGTTTCAAAGGACACCAGGGAGCCGGTGCTGCGGCGGTTCAGGTCGCCCTTATAGGGGGCGTAGCTGTCGAACACGGAGGCCATGATGCCCTCGCCCCGGGTGTCCGTCAGGAACTCGTTGCGATAGCCGAACAGGCCCCGGGCGGGGATCAGGAACTCCAGCTTCATGCGGCTGCCCACAGGGGTCATCTCGATCAGGTCGCCCTTGCGGGAGCCCAGCTTCTCGATGACCGCACCCACGCATTCGCTGGGCACGTCGGCCACCAGACGCTCAATGGGCTCGCACTTCTTGCCGTCGATGGTGCGGTACAGGACCCGGGGGGGAGACACTTGGAACTCGTAGCCCTCCCGGCGCATGGTCTCGATGAGGATGGACAGGCTCATTTCGCCGCGGCCTGCCACATTGAAGGCGTCGGTGGCGCCCTCAAGCTCCGTGACCCGCAGGGACACGTCCTTCAGCGTTTCCCGGAACAGGCGGTCCCGCAGCTGGCGGGAGGTGACGAACTTGCCCTCGCGGCCGGCGAAGGGGGAGTCGTTGACGGAGAAGGTCATCTCCATGGTGGGGGCGGAGATCTTCACAAAGGGCAGAGGCTCCACGCAGTCGGGGGCGCAGATGGTGTCGCCGATGGTGATGTCGCCGATGCCGGACATGGCAATGATGTTGCCGGCGGTGGCCTCGGTGATGGGCTGCTTGCCCAGGCCCTGGAATTCGTACATGGACACGGCCTTGGCCTTCTTGGCCGGGGCGTCGGGGTCGTGATAGTTGCACACGGCGATCTCCTGATTCTGCTTCAGGACGCCGCGCTCCACGCGGCCGATGGCGATGCGGCCCACGAACTCGTTATAGTCGATGGCGGACACCAGCATCTGGAAGGGCTGGTCCAGGTCCGCTTCGGGAGCGGGGATATAGCTGAGGATGGTGTCGAACAGAGGCTTGAGGTCCGTGCCCGGCACGTCGGGGGAGTAGGAGGCGATGCCCTGGCGGGCGGAGCAGAACAGCATGGGGGAATCCAACTGCTCCGGGGTGGCGTCCAGGTCCAGCAGCAGCTCCAGCACCTCGTCGATGACCTCGTGAATGCGCTGGTCCGGGCGGTCGATCTTGTTGACCACCACGATGACCCGGTGACCCAGCTCCAGGGCGCGGCTGAGCACAAAGCGGGTCTGGGGCATGGGGCCCTCGGCGGCGTCCACCAGCAGGATAACGCCGTTGACCATCTTCAGGATGCGCTCCACCTCGCCGCCGAAGTCGGCATGGCCCGGGGTGTCCACAATGTTGATCTTGGTGTCGCCGTACTGGATGGCGGTGTTCTTGGCCAGGATGGTGATGCCCCGCTCACGCTCCAGATCGTTGGAGTCCATGACCCGCTCCACCGTCTCCTGGTTCTCGCGGTACACGCCGCCCTGCTTGAGCATCTGGTCCACCAGGGTGGTCTTGCCGTGGTCCACGTGGGCGATAATGGCTACGTTTCTCAGTTTTTCGTTCTGCAAAGGAAAAACCCCTTTCTTTTGGGTATAAAAATTCATGCACTGTGCGGCGCACCACGAAAACAGGCAAACTCTTCTGTGCATGAAGTTTTGTGCATCATTCCCGGTTGCCCCGAAGGGGCGAGGGAATGGCACATTCTATTTTTTGCTATGCTTTTGCATAGCAAATCTCTCAACCTTCACATTATATCCCCGGATTTTTCCGATTGCAAGAACTTTTTGTGAATTCCGGCTGTTTTTTAGGTTTTGCTTTTCCTTTGACCCGGGACGTGGTATAGTGAGGGGGAAAGGGGGCGTTTGTATGGACCAGGAGACGCTGCGACGGAAATTGGCAGAGCACCGGCCGTCCTTGCAGCAGGCGCGGGGTGAATTTGCCGTGCTGGTGCCGCTGGTGGAGGGGCCGGAGGGGCTGAGCCTTTTGTATGAGGTGCGCCCGGCGAAGCTGCACCACCACAGCGGGGAGGTGTGCTTCCCCGGCGGACGGATGGAGCCCGGAGAGACGCCCCGGCAGTGCGCCCTGCGGGAGACCCGGGAGGAGCTGGGAATCCCGGCAGAGCGGATCGAGCTTCTGGGGGACCTGGACTTTCTTTATCTGCGGTCCGAGGGGCTCATGTACCCGGTGCTGGCCCAGCTGGATCCGGCGGCGCCTCTGCGCCCCAGTCCCGACGAGGTGCGGGACACATTCACGGTGCCCCTGTCCTTTCTGCGGGCTCACCCGCCCGCGATCTACCGCTACCCCCTGCGGCCGGAGATCGGGGCGGACTTTCCCTATGACAAGGTGGGCGCGGCGGCGGACTATCCCTGGCAGGCCGGGCACATGGAGGTGCCGGTATACGAGGGGCTTCCGTATCCCCTGTGGGGGCTGACGGCCCGGATCACCTGGTGGCTGCTGGAGCGGTATGGGGACATATTGACAGGTATGTTATAATGTAACATGGCTGGTTATATAGAAAAAAGAGGAAACTGCTATGGAATTTACACAGGGCGCGCCCTTTGACAGCTTTGGCCTGTCCGAGGCCACCATGCGCGCCATACGGAACAAAGGATACGAGATTAGCACCCCCGTTCAGGCCGGGTGCATCCCCCCCATGCTGGCGGGAAAGGACGTGATCGCCAAGGCCCCCACCGGCACCGGCAAGACCATGGCCTTCGGCATCCCCATCATCGAGCGCATCGACCCGGACAGTGAGGACGTGCAGGCGGTGATCCTGGCCCCCACCCGGGAGCTGGCCATGCAGATCACCGACGAAATGCGCCAGATCGCCGTGTGCCATGAGGGGGTCCGCCTGGTGTGCCTCTACGGCGGACAGCCCATTGCCAAGCAGATCAACGCCCTGAAGCGGCGGCCCCAGATCGTGGTGGCCACGCCGGGCCGCCTGTCCGACCACATGAAGCGCCGCACCGTGACTCTGGGTCAGGTGCAGACCGTGGTGCTGGACGAGGCGGACCGGATGCTGGACATGGGCTTTATCCACGATGTGACCCGCATTCTGGACAAGATCCCCCACCGGAGGAATCTGGGGATGTTCTCCGCCACCATCTCCCGGGAGGTCATGGACATTTCCTGGGTGTATCAGCGGGACCCGGAGGAGATCACCGTGCAGGCCACCCGGGAAAATAAACCGGACATCCTGCAATACCGCATCGAGGTGCCGTCGGACAAGAAGGTGGACGCCATTGCCGCCATCATCCGGGCCCAGCAGCTGGACCGGGTCATCTGCTTCTGCAACACCAAGGGCTCCACGGAGCGGCTGACAAAATTTTTGCAGCTGCGGGGACTGGACGCCCAATGCATCCACGGCGACATTCCCCAGCGCAAGCGGGAGGAGGTCATGGCCCGGTTCCGGGACGGGGAGCTTCATGTGTTCGTGGCCACGGACGTGGCCAGCCGGGGCATCGACGTGGACGACGTGGACGCGGTGTTCAACTTCGAGGTGCCGGAGGAAAACGAGTATTATATCCATCGCATCGGCCGCACCGGCCGGGCCAGGAAGCACGGCGTGGCATATACCCTGCTGTCGGACTTCCCGTCCCGCATGCGGCTGGACGATATCGCCCGCAACACCCGCAGCCAGATCATCCCCGCCGTTCTGGGCGAGGACGGCCAGGTGACGCCGGCGGAAAACAAATCCAAGTAAGGAGCGTGGCCCCTATGAAACGACGGATACGGTGGACGGCCCTGGTGCTGGCGGTATGCCTGCTGGCCCTGACCGGCTGCGCACAGCAGCGGGACACCATGACCCTGCGGGTGTGTCTGGACAGTGCGCCCGCCACCCTGGACCCCGCTATGGCGGCCACCGACGCCGAGCGCACGGTGGTGTCCCATTTGTTTGAGAATCTGATGAAGCTCTCCCGGGGGGAGAACGGCAGCATCCAGGCCGCTCCCGCCGTGGCCAAGTCCTATGCCGTGGAGGATAACCTGGACGGCACGGAGACGTATACCTTTACCCTGCGGCAGAATGCCCGGTGGTCCGACGGCAAGGCCGTTACCGCCCACGACTTTGTTTACGCCTGGCAGCGGCTGGCGGATCCGGCCACGGGCTCGCCTCACGCGGCGCTGCTGGATATGGTGGCGGGGTACAGTCAGGCCCGGGAAAAGCAGGACGGAAGCCTTTTGCAGGTGTCCGCCCCGGACGACTTCACCTTTGTGGTGCAGCTGTCGTATAAGTGCGCCTATTTCCTGACGGACGTGTGCGCCGCCAGCGCCACCATGCCGGTGCGCAGCGATGCGGCGGAGCAGGAGGACTGGTCCCTGCACTCCGAGACGCTGCTGACCGACGGGCCCTATCGGGCCACCGCCTGGGAGGAGACAGGGCTGACGGCCCTGGCCGCCGACGGGTATTATGACGCCCGCCGTCTGGGGCCGGACGTGCTGGAGTTCCGGTTTGAGACGGACGGCCAGAAGCGGGCGGAGCTGGTGGAGCACGGCGACGTGGACTTTGCCATGAACCTGCCGGAGGGCGACACCTCCGATCCCTATCCCCAGACCACGGTGCTGCTGCTGAACCAGCGGGCCGAGAGCCTGGAAAACGAATCCCTGCGCCGGGCCCTGAGTCTGGTCATCGACCGCAGCGCGCTGGTGGAGGGCCTGTCCTGCGACGCAGCGGAGGGCATTGTGCCCCCGGGCCTGCGCAATACCATGGGCGGCGATTTCCGCACGGAGAGCGGCAGCCTGGTGGACAACGCCCCCGATAACTACGAGGCTCTGTGCCAGCAGGCCAAGACCCTGCTGGAGGAGGCAGGCGGCGTAAAGGCCGTGGGGCAGATCACCCTTTTGTACGATACCTCGGACGAGACGGCGACCAATACCGCCATGGCCGTCCGGGACGCCTGGAAGCACCAGCTGGGGATCATCGCCGTTATGCGCGGCGCCACGGCCCAGGAGCTGGCGGAGGCTGTGAACCGGGGCGAATACATCGTGGCGCTGACGACCCTGACCGCTGACCGGGGCGATGCGTCCGGTCTGCTGTCCTGGTGGCAGAGCGGCAGCAGCTTCCACTCCACCGCCTATGTCATGCTGCTGCGGGCAGCGGAGGCCTCGGGCCGGGTGGAGGTCCGGGACGCCTATCTGGAGGACGCGGAGCGGATGCTGGTGGAGGACGGCTGGGTCATTCCCCTGTACTATCCCCATCGCCACAGCGGCCTGGGCCAGCACCTGACGGCTCCCCTGTACGACGGCACCGGGGTGTATCTGTTCTCCGGCGTGGTGCAGCAGACGCCGCAGTAAATCACAGGATTCGGGAGGAAGCACCATGAAAGAGACTGTTTTGCTTACCGGCGGAGCCGGGTTCATCGGCTCTCACATTGCCGTGGAGCTTTTGCAGCGGGACTATGACGTGGTCATTGCCGACGACCTGTCCAATGCCCGCCCGGACGTGCCGGAGCGCATCCGGCAGATCACGGGCCGGGCCCCGGCGTTCTATCACATGGACGCGGCGGACCGTCCGGCTCTGGACCGGGTGTTCCGGGAGCATCCCATTGCCGCCGCCGTCCATCTGGCGGGATACAAGGCCGTGGGCGAGTCGGTGCAGAAGCCCCTGGCCTATTACCGGAACAACCTGGACACCACCCTGGCCCTGCTGGACGTGATGGCGGACCACGGGGTGCACCGGCTGATCTTCAGCTCGTCGGCCACGGTGTACGGCGATGCCCCGGCTCCCTGCCGGGAGGATATGCCCACCGGCGGCTGCACCAATCCCTATGCCTGGACCAAGCTGATGATCGAGCAGATCCTGCGGGATGCGGCCAAGGCCGATCCGGCCCTATCCGCCGTGTGCCTGCGGTATTTTAACCCCGTGGGAGCCCACGAAAGCGGCCTTATCGGGGAGCTGCCCAACGGCATTCCCAACAACCTGATGCCCTACATCACCCAGACCGCCGCCGGTATCCGACCGGAGCTGACGGTGTTCGGCAACGACTATCCCACTCCCGACGGCACCGGCGTCCGGGACTATATCCACGTGGTGGATCTGGCCCGGGGCCATGTGGCGGCGCTGGAGTTTTCCCGGACCAGCCCGGGCTGGGAGGCCATCAACCTGGGCACCGGCCGGGGCAGCAGCGTGCTGGAGATCGTGGAGACGTTTCAGCGGGTCAACGGCGTGGCGGTGCCTTACCGCATCGGCCCCCGGCGGGCCGGGGATCTGCCCACCTGCTATGCCGCCACGGACAAGGCGGCGCGGCTGCTGCACTGGCACGCGGAAAAGGACCTGGCCGACATGTGCCGGGACGCCTGGCGCTGGCAGCAGAGCCAAGATCAATAACGCACACAATTCCGGGCCGGTATGGGCGCTGCCTGTTCCGGCCCGCAGCATTCGCAAAAGGAGATTTTTCATGATGCCTATCCGTTCCAGGGCCGCAGCGGCGGCCGTGCATATCCTTACTGCCCTGTGCGCCGCTGTGGGCGTGGTGCTGCAATGCGGCTTTATCAGCGGGAAGCTGAACCTGGCCGTCCTGCAATACTTCACGCTGATGAGCAACATCCTGTGCGCCGTGTACTTCACCGGCGCCGCCGTGCATACCCTGCGCCGGGGCGGCACCTGGCTGCCGGTGTGCAAGGGGGCCCTGGTGATGGCCATGGCCATCACGGGCATCACCTTCCACCTGGTGCTGGCCGCCGGGGACTTCAGCATGGGCCCCACCCAGCTGATCACCAATCATCTGCTGCACACCGCCGCCCCTCTGCTGACGGTGCTGGATTGGCTGCTGTTCGACGAAAAGGGCCGGTACCGCTGGTTTGAGCCGTTCCTGTGGGGCATTTTCCCGTCGGCGTACTTTGTATACACCATGATACGGGCCCGGGTCAGCAGCTTCCGGTTCTATAACGGCTCACCGTATCCCTATGCCTTCATGGACGTGGACGCCCTGGGCTGGGGCAAGGTGCTGCTGATCTTCCTGGGCATGGCGGCGGCGTTTCTGGCCTTCGGCTATGTGCTGGTGTGGCTGGATCATCTGCTGGCCCGGCGGCGGCGGGCATGACAGGCCGGCGGGACCCGGCCCGGGACATGGAGGCCGCCCGGGCCATTGCCCGGCAGGCGGCGTCCCTGGGGGGCGTGGCATACTATGTGGGCGGCTTCGTTCGGGACCGGCTGCTGGGCCGGGAGAACACCGACGTGGACATCGAGGTCCACGGCGTCACCCCCCGGCAGCTGGCGGAGATATTGGACGGTATGGGGGGCCGCCTGGAGATGGGGGCCAGCTTCGGCATTTACGGCCTGAAGGGCTATGGCCTGGACATTGCCATGCCCCGGCGGGAGCGGGCCACAGGCCGGGGCCACCGGGATTTCCAGGTCAGCGTGGACCCGTTTCTGGGCACGGAGCAGGCCGCCCGGCGGCGGGATTTCACCGTGAACGCTCTGATGGAAAACGTGCTGACGGGGCAGGTGCTGGACCACTTCCACGGACTGGACGATCTGCGCCGGGGTATTCTGCGCCATGTGGACAGCCGGACGTTTCCGGAGGACCCGCTGCGGGTGCTGCGGGGAGCCCAGTTCGCGGCCCGGTTCCGGTTCGCCGTGGCCCCGGAAACCGTGGCTCTGTGCCGGGATATCGACCTGGCCGCCCTGCCGCCGGAGCGGGTGGAGGGGGAGCTGTGCAAGGCGCTTTTGCAGGCGGATCGCCCCTCGCTGTTTTTTGAGACACTGCGGGACATGGGACAGCTGTCCACTTGGTTTCCGGAGGTGGAGGCCCTGATCGGCGTTCCCCAGGAGCCGGGCTTTCATCAGGAGGGCGACGTGTGGAACCACACCATGCTGGTGCTGGACCAGGCGGCGGCCCTGCGGAGCCGGGCGCGGCGGCCCTTTGCCTTTATGCTGGCGGCCCTGACCCACGACCTGGGCAAGACCGTCACCACACAGCGGGTCCGGGGACGCATCCACGCCTATGCCCATGAGACGGCGGGGGTCCCCCTGGCGGAGGCTCTGCTGCGGCGGATCGTGGGAGAGAAGGCGGTGACGGCCTATGTATTGAACATGGTGGAGCTGCACATGAAGCCCAACGCCCTGGTGGGAGCCGATGCGTCGGTGAAGGCCAGCAACCGGATGTTTGACCGGTCCGTGGAGCCGGAGGATCTGATCCTGCTGGCCGCGGCGGACGGCCGGGGCACCCGGGGCCGCTGGCCCTGGGAGGATACGGAGCCGTGGCTGCGGCAGCGGCTGGCCCTGTATCGGGAGATCATGGCCCGGCCCCAGGTCACCGGGGCGGAGCTGATCGCCGCCGGATTGACGCCGGACAGCCGGTTCCGGGAGCTGCTGGACTATGCCCACAAGCTGCACCTGGCGGGTATCCCCCACGACAGCGCCCTGAAGCAGACCCTGGCCTACGCCCGGAAGCGGAAATAACCGCACGGCATTTTTTTAGCTTGCAAACAGGATGCTCCTGTGGCATGATAGACGAGAAGCAGTGTATCATGCCACAGGAGGTATTTTTATGCATATCACCGTTATCGGATGCGGGCGCTGGGGCTCGCTGATCGCCTGGTATCTGGACCGCACCGGCCACCGGGTCACGCTGTACGGCCGCCCGGGCTCCCGGCACATGCAGCGGTTTCTTGCCACCCGGCAGAATGACCTGCTGACCCTGCCGGAGTCCATTGCCCTGTCCACGGACCTGGCCTGCGTCCGGCAGGCGGAGACGGTGGTAATCTCCATCGGCTCCCAGGGGCTCCAGGGCCTCATGGACCAGCTGAAGCCCCTGTCCCTCCGGGACAGGATCTTCGTTCTGTGCATGAAGGGCCTGGAGCAGGGCACGGGCCGCCGCCTGAGCCAGATCGCCGAGGAGAATCTGGACCCCTCCAACGCCGTGGCGGTGTGGCTGGGGCCCGGCCACGTCCAGGAGTTTTACCGGGGCATCCCCAACTGCATGGTCATCGACAGCCGCCGGGAGGACGTGAAGCGCCGCCTGGTGCAGTCGTTTTCCAGCGACCTGATCCGGTTTTACTATGGCGACGATCTCATCGGCAACGAGGTGGGAGCCGCCGCCAAGAACGTGGTGGGCATTGCCGCAGGCTTTCTGGACGGCAAGGGACTGTCCAGCCTGAAGGGGGCCCTGATGAGCCGGGGCACCCGGGAGGTGGCGCGGCTGATCCAGGCCATGGGCGGCAGCCAGCTGTCGGCCTATGGCCTGTGCCACCTGGGGGACTATGAGGCCACGGTGTTCTCCCGGTACAGCCACAACCGGCAGTTCGGCGAGTCCTTCATCCGGGGCGAGACGTATACGGACCTGGCGGAGGGATACTATACCGTGGAGGCGCTGGTGCTGCTGGGACAGCGGTACGGCGTGGAGCTGCCCATCTGCCAGGCGGTGCACCGCGTTCTCTATTGCGGCGCGGACCCCATGCAGGAGCTGCGGGCGCTGCTGGACCGGAATCTGACCCGGGAATTCGGGGAATGAAGCAAAGGGCCAAGGCCAACCGATCCCGGATGGGCCTTGACCCTTTGTTTTTTTGTTTTTATTTTATAATGACGCAGTGCGGGCTGCAAAATTTACCAAGGTCCGACAGCGCATATTCGCGGACGCAGCGGCACAAGCTATGGCTGCGATACCCGAACAGCGGTTTTCGCTGAAAACGCAAGAAAGGAGAACGCAATCATGTCTACCAAGAATACCAACAAGCTGAACGTGCCCCAGGCCCGTGCCGCCATGGATAAGTTCAAGATGGAGGCTGCCAGCGAGGTGGGCGTCAACCTGAAGGAAGGCTACAACGGCGACCTGACCTCCCGCGAGGCCGGTTCCGTGGGCGGCCAGATGGTCAAGAAGATGATCGAGTCCTACGAGAAGAACCTGTAACCATATACGCACAAAAGCGGACGGCTTCAAAGCCGTCCGCTTTTGTGCCAGACTGTCAAAAAAATAGGATTGCCTCTGCCTTCGGAGAGGAAGATAGTTACGAAAGAAACCCCTCAGGGGTGTCTTTCGTTTTCGATCACCGCCTTTTCAGAACTTTTATAAAAGGTCTGAAAAGGCCTTGGAGCTTGTCAAAAAAGATTTTTGACAAGCTCGCACAGCCGATGGATTGCCCAGAAAAATTGCAGGGCGCTGTGATAGGGAAGATCACAGCGCCCTGCATCCGTTACGCCTGCTCCAGAGTCTGGAGGGCGCAGGCAGTCCTGGCAGCCAGACGGGCATTGTTATACACCAGCTGGATGTTGCTGTCCAGGCTGTCGCCGCCGGTCAGGTCCTTGACCCGGGCCAGCAGGAAGGGGGTGGTCTCCTTGCCGTGGATGCCCTGGGCCTTGGCATCGGCCAGGGCCTGCTCGATGGCGGCGTCGATGACCTTGTGGTCCATGGAATACTCCTCGGGAATGGGGTTGGTGACCAGCATGCCGCCCTTCATGTCCAGCTGACGGGCCACATGGAAGGCCTTGGCCAGCTCCTCGGGGGTGTCGATCTCGTAGTCCACGGCGAAGCCGGACTTGCGGGTATAGAAGGCGGGCAGCTCCTTGGTGCCGTAGCCGATAACGGGCACGCCCTTGGTCTCCAGGTACTCCAGGGTCAGACCCAGGTCCAGGATGGACTTGGCCCCGGCGCAGACCACCATCACAGGCGTCTGGGCCAGCTCCTCCAGGTCGGCGGAGATGTCCATGGTAGTCTCTGCGCCCCGGTGAACGCCGCCGATGCCGCCGGTGGCAAAGATACGGATACCGGCCATGTGGGCGATCATCATGGTGGTGGTCACGGTGGTGGCGCCATCGCGGCCCTCTGCCACCAGAATGGGCAGATCCCGGCGGCTGGCCTTGGTGACGGCGTGGCCGCTCTTGCCCAGATAGTCGATCTCCTCGGGAGTCAGGCCCGCCTTCAGGCGGCCGCCGATGATGGCGATGGTGGCGGGGACGGCGCCGTTTTCGCGGATGATCTTCTCCACGTTCAGAGCGGTCTCCACATTCTGAGGATAGGGCATGCCGTGGGAGATGATGGTGCTCTCCAGAGCCACCACGGGACGGCCCTCGGCCACTGCCTGCTGCACCTCAGGTGCGATATCCAGATAACGATTCATAAGTCATTTACCTCCTGTTGAGAATTGTTTCAATGTTATCCCAGCACATAGCCGGGTTGATGGTGGTTTCTGCCTCGCAGGCCAGAGCGCCTGCGCCCACGGCCCAGCGGGCCGTGTCGGCAAGGGAATCGCCCAGAACCATCCGGGCGGCCAGGGCGGCGGCCACGGCGTCTCCGCCGCCGGTGGCGTTGGCCACATGGCACCTGGCACAGGGGACCCACGCGGTACTCCCCTGCCGGTCGGCGGCATAGATGCCCTCCGCGCCCAGGGA
>ULWL01001251.1_pt1 | contig 11712 bp, 13 predicted proteins | sample 1960171 | NCBI WGS metagenome assembly ULWL01 (sample SAMEA4835807, study PRJEB28245) | human gut metagenome | biome: gut microbiome; material: fecal sample | place: Denmark | collected 2008 | reverse complement strand
CCCCGCCGCTATACGCTTTCCGACGGCACCGTCGTCGAGGAAAAGTGCAGCCGCGCGCCGCTGGTGATTTTGATTCTGGTGCTGCTGACGGCCGTATCCGTCCGCGTGACCGGCTTCAACTTTTCCGTTCTGGTGAAGAAGGGCAGCAAATTCTTTGACATTCTCAAGGCCATGTTCCCGCCCAATACCGCGTATTTGGGAAAGATCTGGCAGCCGCTGTGGGACACGATCAAAATGTCCTTCCTCGGCTCGTTTATCGGTGCGGGGCTGGCCGTTCCGTTTGCCATCGCCGCGGCCAGCAATATCGTGACGAACCGCGTCGTGGTGTTTCTGGTGCGCCTGTTTTTGAGTCTGGTACGGACGCTGCCGACGCTCGTCTGCGCACTGATTGCGACGTATATCTTCGGTCTCGGCACCATGGCCGGCACCTGTGCCATTGCGGTCTTTACGTTTGCCTATGTCGGCAAGCAACTCTTTGAGATCATTGAAACGGTCGATATGGGCCCGTATGAGGCGCTGGAGGCCCTCGGCGCGACGCGGCTGCGCGCGTTCGTCACCGCCATCTTCCCGCAGGTGCTGCCGACATATCTGTCCGTGTCCCTGTTCTGCCTGGAGGGCAACGTGCGCTATGCGTCCATCCTCGGCTATGTCGGTGCGGGCGGCCTGGGCCTTATTATGAACGAAAAGATTGGCTGGCGCGAATATGACAGTCTGGGCATGATCCTGATCGTGCTGTTTATCACCGTCATGATCATCGAAGGCGTCAGCCACGCGCTGCGCAAGCGCCTGACGTAAGGAGGAAACGGCCATGAACGAAAAAATTCTCAAAGCCTATGCCTCCGCGCCGAAGACTTGGATTTGGAATATTCTGGCAGCCTTTGGCATTGCGTGCCTGCTGGCATGGTCCGGCTCTGTCGTCAGGGTCAGCAATCCCACCGGCAACGGATTGGAGGTTGCGGGCAACATTCTCTCCGGCATCTTCCATCCTTCGGCAAAGCTTCTGTTCACGCTCGGTACGGACGGTGTGCCATATTTGCTGCTGGAAACCTTCTGCATCGCATTTCTCGGTACGATCGTCGGCGCGGTCATTTCGCTGCCGCTGTCGTTCCTGTCCGCAAGCAATCTGGTGCCAAAGGGCGTGGCGTTTATCGGGCGCGTGCTTATTGCGGCGATCCGCACCATTCCGGCCTTTGTCTACGGTCTGATGTTCATCCGCGTGACCGGGCCGGGCCCGTTTGCGGGCCTGCTTACGATGTCACTGTGCTCGATCGGCATGGTATCCAAGATGTTCATCGAGAGCATTGAGGATTTGGATAAGCGAATTTTGGAATCTTTGGACGCCGCGGGCTGCACGACCTTCCAGAAGATCCGCTATGGCATCCTGCCGCAGCTGACCGCAGACTTCACCTCCACGATCATCTACCGCTTTGACATGAACCTGCGCGACGCGACCGTCCTCGGTCTTGTCGGCGCGGGCGGCATCGGCGCGCCGCTGATCTTCGCCATGAGTTCCTACCGCTGGAACGAGGTCGGTGCAATCTTACTGGGGCTCATCGTATTGGTGCTCATCATTGAGTGGATCTCGGCAAAGATCCGCGTCAAGCTGGCAAGGGGGTAACGATATGCAGGAACGAAAGCTGACAATCTACTTTACCTCCGATCTGCACAGCTACATCTATCCCACGGATTACCGCAGTCAGAAGGAACAGGATCTCGGCCTGTTCAAATGCGCCAGCCAGTTCCAAAAGGACGGCAATACGCTCATCATCGACGGCGGCGATCTTCTGCAAGGCTCGCCGTTCGGCGCCTTCTGTCACGATACAGTCGGCAGCGCGGCGCAGTTTGCCCAGATCATGAACCGCTGCGGATACGACTATGTGACGCTCGGCAACCATGATTTCAACTACGGTATGCCGTATCTGGACAGCTATCTGAACGCGCTCCGGGCACGCTGTGTCTGCGAGAATGTCCGCTGGGACGAGGGCGACGTCCGTTTTCCCGCGCGCGTGCATATGCTGGAAAACGGACTGCGCGTCGGCATCGTCGGTATCGTCACCGATTATGTAAACATCTGGGAACGTCCGGAGCATCTTTCTGGAATCCGGATTGAGGATCCCATCCCTGCGGCCGCCGCAGCGCTTGCGGCGCTGAAGGGCAAGGTCGATCTGACCGTGTGCGTCTATCACGGAGGATTTGAGCGCGATCTTGCCAGCGGCCGGACGCTTTCCACGACACATGAGAACGTCGCCTACCGCATTTGCCAGGAACTGGACTTCAACATTCTCCTGACCGGCCACCAGCATATGTCCGTGCCAGGCCAGATGGTTCGCAACACCTTCGTTGTGCAGCCGTCGGACAAAGGTCAGGAGTTTCTGCGCGTGGAAGTCTCTGTATCGGACAGCGGCGCACAGTTTTCCAGCCAGACAATCCACGCAGGCGGCCCATGCTGCACAGAATGGCTCACGGAATTTTCAGAGATAGAGCGCGGTGCGCAGGACTGGCTCGATCAGGTCGTCGGGCATCTGGAGGCGCCGCTGACGCTGGATACGCCGCTGCACATGGCTGCGAACGGAACCCCGCTCGCAGACCTGTTTAATACTGTGCAGCTGGCCGCAAGCGGCGCGCAGATCTCCGTCACGAGTCTTGCCAACGACGCGGCAGGTCTGCCGCAGACCGTGCGCCGCCGGGATATTTTGAACGCCTATCCCTATACGAATACACTGACGATTCTGCAGATCACCGGTGCGGTCCTGCGCCGGGCGATGGAACGCAGCGCGGAATATTTCATCCGGAACGCAGACGGAACGCTTCGTATTTCCGATGCGTTTTTGAAGCCGAAGGTCGAGCATTACAATTATGACTACTATGCCGGTGTGCATTATGTCTTTGACTGCTCCCGCCCGATCGGTCAGCGCGTCACGGAACTCTGCGTAAACGGCCGTCCCGTCGCGGACGACGATGTTTTCACCGCCTGCCTCAGCAGCTACCGCGCCAGCGGGACCGGCGGGTATGACTGCTATGTCGGCTGCCCGGTCCTGCGGGAGATCGGCACAGAAATGTCCGACTTGCTGCTGGACTTCTTCCAGCCCAACCGCCCTCAGCCCACTTTCACGCACTGCGATTTCCGCGTGATCTGATGACAAAACCGGCGCACCGTCCACTCGGGCGGTGCGCCGGTTCTTTTTGCACAGGTTCAGGGCCGGGCCTGTTTTTCTTCCTGCTCGATCAGCTTCTTTTCCAGTGCAGACTGCTTGGCCAAGATGGCGTTGACTTTGTCGTAGAGGTCTTCGATCATGATTTCGGTCTTGAGATTGACCTTGTAATCATTCTCCGCGCGGCGGCGGTCTTTTTCCTCCTGCCGGTTCTGGCTCATCATGATGAGCGGCGCCTGAATGGCAGCGACGCAGGAGAGGACCAGATTGAGAAGAATAAACGGATACGGGTCAAAGGCTTTTGCAGCCAGAACCGTATTGACGACCATCCACAAGATCAGCACGCCCGTGAACGAAAAGATGAACGCCCAGCTGCCCGCGAATTTTGCGATCGCATCCGCCGCGCGCTGTCCGAGCGTGTATTTTTCCGCGGTGGGGCTTTCGGAAATTTTACTGTCTGCCAGCAGATTCAGAACTTCCTCGTCCGTCATATCGTGCCGGATGTCCTTGAGGACTTCCTTCAGGAGCCTTCGGTTTTCTTTCATGGGCTTTGCCACTCCTTTTGGGGATTTTTTCTTATTATATTCCGTCGGCACGACCCGGTCAAGCACCGCACATTCTGCTTTTCACGTTTGTGCCTTCTGCACAAGCGGCAGGCTTCTTTACTGTTTCAGAAGCTTTTTTCCGACGATCCCAATGCCCGCCAGAATTTCCACGACGGAGAGCCCCATCAGGATGCCGGAAATGAAATCCCGCACATCGGTCCCTCCGACCGTCCCCGACATAGCGCTGCTGGCAATGCCGAGGGTGATAAGCGCGACGCCATAGTGGATCCCCTTCTGACGTTCGAGTTCCTGCGTGCGGTGCAGAAGGTCGAGGATCTGCGCATCGTCATAGACACGCACGCTGTCTTCTGCCGCATCCTCGCCGTCCATCAGTTCCGGGAGCGTCACATGAAGCGCGTCGCAGAGTTTATGGATGATGCTGTAGTCCGGCATACATTTGCCGGTTTCCCACTTGTAGATGGTCGTTGGACACGCCGGGCTGCTGCGCCAGCTGCTCCTGCGTGAGATTTTGTTCCTTACGCTTGCGCGCGATGTATTTGCCGATGGTTGTCTGGTTCATTTGGAATGCCTCCTGTTTCTTCGGATGCAGCAATTCTATCGAACATGCGGGGAATTTTACATCCCCCCGTGGTAGAATTTGAGGGAAATTGTATACAGCTTTTCATTATGATATCCTGACAGAAAGTTGTGACAAAATCTTGCCCGAAGCATGACCGAATTATGAATTATCAGGCGGCAGCTGCGGCAGGAAGAAATCCGGCCCCTTCGCTTCAAACAGCAGCAGCGACACGCTCAGAAGCAGATCGGCGTGCTTGACCGGTTCATCCAGCGGGATGGCGAACTCCTCCTGCATCCGGCGGATGCGGTAGAGCACGGTGTTTCGATAGGTAAAAAGCCGGTTTGTCCAGTGTTTTCAACGGTTTCTGGAATGTTCAGCAAACCAACAGCCGTTCAATCGCTATGGGAATTTTCGTATGCTCTGCGGATGTCCTCCGGCAGGTGATCGGGGATCATCGCCGGGATCGCGTCCTCGTTGCCGTCTTTGATCGCCTGCTCATAATACCAGCATTTGAACTTCAGCATATCGAGCGTCCGGTTCATGCGCTCGATCTCCGCCTCAACATGCGTCCGCTGCGCCTTAAACATCGCCCTGCGCTGCGGATAGGTCGAAGGTCCCTCCACGCACCAGTCCATGAACTGCTTGATATCCTTAATTTCCATGCCCGCTTTTTTCAGACATTCGATCACCCGGAGCGCCTCAATCTCCGTGTCGCTGAATTTCCGGATACCGGATACCCGTTCCATGTGCGGAAACAGCCCCTGCTTGTCGTAATAGCGCAGCGTGGAGATGGGCAAGCCGAACATCTCCGCCACCTGTCCGATCGTGTACATAAAAAGCCTCCAAAAATTTTCTTGAAAAAGCTTGACCTAAAGTCAGGTTTATGTCTTATCATGAGTGTAGCACACCAGAAAACGAAACGCAAGGAGTGTTTTACGATGAATAAAAAGGTGTTGATTCTTTCCTCCAGCCCGCGCAAGGGAGGCAACTCAGAGACGCTGGCGGCAGCCTTTGCCAAAGGTGCGCAGGAGGCAGGCAATCAGGTAGAACTTGTGCATCTGCGGGAAAAGCAGTACGGCTTCTGTAAGGGCTGCTTTGCCTGTCTGAAACTTGGCCATTGCGTCATCAAAGACGATGCAGTAGAAATCGTATCCCAAATGCACGACGCGGATGTGTTGGTATTTGCCACGCCCGTCTACTATTACAGCGTCAGCGGTCAACTCAAGACGATGCTCGACCGCGCGAACCCCCTCTTTGACACAGACTACGCTTTTACCAAAGCCTATCTGCTGGCAACAGCAGCGGAGGATGAGCCAGGAACCGTGGAGGGCACCGAAAAGGCCGTGCAGGGCTGGGTAGACTGCTTCCCGCGCTGTCAGCTGGTGGAGACGATTTTCGCGGGCGGCGTAAATGATGTCGGCGAGATCGCCGGGCACCCTGCATTGGAACGAGCCTATCAGGCCGGAAAGGAGATTTGAACATGGAACAGCTGCATTTGACACAGGAATGGGACAAGGTGTTTCCCAAAAGCGATAAGGTCGATCATAGAAAGGTGACCTTTCACAACCGCTACGGCATCACGCTGGCAGCGGATCTGTACGCACCGAGGGGCGCAGAGGGCAAGCTGCCCGCCATCGCAGTCAGCGGCCCGTTTGGCGCGGTAAAGGAGCAGTCCTCCGGGCTGTACGCGCAGAAGATGGCGGAGTTGGGTTTTCTGACGATTGCCTTTGACCCGTCCTATACCGGCGAGAGCGGTGGTGCGCCCAGATATGTTGCTTCGCCCGACATCAATACCGAGGATTTCTGCGCAGCGGTGGATTTTCTGTCTGTGCAGGATCACGTTGACCCGGCGCGTATCGGCATCATCGGCATCTGCGGCTGGGGCGGTATGGCGATCAACGCCGCGGCCATCGACACGCGCATCAAGGCGACCGCCGCCATGACTATGTACGACATGACCCGTGTGACCGCCAACGGCTATTTTGACGCAGAGGATTCCGAGCAGGCACGCTTTGAAAAGCGGAAGGCGCTGAATGCGCAGCGCACCGAGGATTACAAAAACGGAACCTATGCGCTGGCAGGCGGTGTGGTCGATCCGCTGCCGGAGGACGCACCACAGTTTGTAAAGGACTACTACGCCTACTACAAAACTCCGCGCGGATACCATCCCCGCAGCCTGAACTCCAACGGCGGCTGGAATGTGACCTCCTCGCTGTCGTTCCTGAATATGCCGATTTTGCAGTACAGCAGCGAGATCCGCTCTGCCGTGCTGCTGGTACACGGAGAAAAGGCGCACTCCCGCTACTTCAGCGAGACGGCTTACAGCAAACTGACCGGCGACAACAAGGAACTGCTCATCATCCCCGGCGCGAGCCACACAGACCTTTATGATCAGATGGACGTGATCCCGTTTGAAAAGCTGAAGGTGTTCTTTGACGCGTATCTGAAATGAAGCGGATCGTTCTTTTCTGCCTGCTTGTAAGCGAAATGCATTCGCTTGCAGCCTGCGCCGCAAAACATGTTCCGGATGCCGACACGGTTACAGTCGAACTATCCGTAAACTAAAATCGTCCCGGTTTGCGCCATTTGTGCAGACCGGGACAACGTTTTCAGATTTCCAAGCTGCTCTGCATGATCTGACTGTTCGTTTTCTTGTTCTTATCAACGGCGTGGTATAGATGTCCAGTGCAGTCATCGGTTGGCTGTGATCGGGGAGCCCCGCGACTGTGCCGACGTCTGTGCCGCTGGCAATGAACAGGCTTGCCGCCGTGTAACGCAGACTGTGGACATTCAGGTCAGTCGGCAGATCGTTTGCTTTGAGGATTTTCTTATGCTGCCAAAAATGATACAAATAGGTGCCGCAGTTATTGGCGTGCAGGCCGTAGGACCCATAGGAACTGAACATTCCCCGCTGGTCAGGAGCCACGGGCTGCAGGGACACATTATCCTACCCGCTGGGGCGCGATGCTTCTTTGCTATTTCTGTTTCAATTTTGTTTTAATTTGCTTGCACAGCAGTTTAAGCGCGTCTTTTATCATGGTATTGTCCAAGATAGAAGACGCGCTTATTTTTGTCTGGAGGTAAGACTATGAAAGAAAAAATTATGCGCTGGAATTACAAAAAGGCATTCACCACAATCGTTATGCTTGCGGTGGTGCTGGCACTCGTCAGTGTGATCGCAGTTCCGCTGAGCCTGTCGCAGCAAATCCGCGACGCGCACGCGTGGGAGCAAACGTTGAAAACCGAACGGCTGCAATCCGGCGAAAATCAGTCGGAGCACGCCGGCGAACGGGAACACGGCGATTGGGAGAAAAATATTACGCCGCTGTCGGTTGGTCACTTCGTGCTGTTCGGAAGTTTAATCGTTTTATGGCTGGCGCTCGGCGCGGTGTACTGGCTGCTGGTGATGGCATGGTTGTACAAAAGCGCAATTTGCGAGGGCATGAACAAGTCGCTCTGGCCGATTCTCGGCTTGTTCTGCAATATTTTTGCGGTGTTTGCCTTCCTGATCGTCCGCGACCGGCCGGGTCGTGTCAAGCCGGAGGGTGGAATCGCGCAATGAGAAGCGAAGATCATCTGGCGCTGGGACTGTATCTCCTGTCACAGAGGAACAGCCCGCAGCTTCGGCGGCGCTGCATCGCATTTCTGATTGGCTGCACCGAGCCGGACTGCAACCAGTTCAGTTATCTGCGCGGCATCGTCCATCACCGCAAGTTCCGCGGGCACAATGCGGAACACAGTATGGAACCAGACTGCCGGTTTATTTTCGCCGCCTGCTCGTCGCTTCTGCGGCAGGAACTGGAGCGCATCCCGGCGGAAGCCGTGCAGCCGGATAGCTTTGCGGCGCGGTCTGGATTCTTGCGGCGGGTGTTCTTCTGGCGACGAAGAAATACCGGAAGCACGGCGCGTTTTTGCTGGCGGGTCTGGCAGTCGGTGTCTTGGCCGGCAATCTGACACTCAAGCCGCTCATCGCAAGACCTCGCCCCTGCTGGTTAGACGAAAGCGTACAGCTTCTCATTGCCAATCCGACGGATTACTCGTTCCCGTCTGGGCACACGCTCTCGTCTGTCATCGGCGCAACCGTGCTGACGAAGGCAAACCGAAAATTTGGCTTTGCAGCGATTCCGCTCGCGGCGCTCATCGCGTTTTCAAGGCTCTATCTCTACGTTCCTTTCCCGACTGACATCCTTGGCGCAGCCGTGTTGGGCATGGCAATCGGACTTCTGACCTGCATAATCGGAGACAAGATCTGGACCGCGCTTGCAAAAAAGGGCGTGTTTCTGCGCGCACGGTGAGAAGGTTGTGTTGAAATACCGGGCAGGACGCGTATATGCGTTCTGTCCGGTTTGCTTACATGTACGGAACAGGTGCTTGCAGCGAAGTTGATGCAGATAATTCAGCAATACAGTGACAAATAGGCCAGGCTTGTTGCATGCAGTACATATGCCCTACGCCTATTTCCAAATCGAATTGCGGTAAGCGGACGGCGTTACGCCGAAGGAGCGTTTGAATACCTTTGTGAAATAGCTGAAGTCCGTATAGCCGACCGCTGCGGCAATGACGCTCAGGCTTTGATCCGGCTGTTCAATGATCATACGCTTTGCCTTTTCCATGCGCACGTCCGTCAAATAGCTGCACGGAGAAACGCCCTTATATGCCTTGAAGATCTTGCTGATATACGAAGGAACAAAGCCGAATTTCCGCGACAGGAGTTGGTTCGTGATATCCGTTTGGTAGTTTTCGCGGATATAGAGATCGATCTCATGCGCGACGCGCACGGTGGCGTTCGGCGACTCGCTCTGCGAAAAGAGCGCGGCAAACAGCGCAAGAACAGAACGGCAAAGCTGCTCCTGATTCTGATACCGGGAGAAGCACCGCTCCATCTGCTCCCCCCACTTCTGCGGGATCTGCGCGCCTGGCAGATGCTGCGCAACACTGATATATTGAAATTTAAGCCCATTCAGCATGCTCAGGCATGTCGCGTTTTCCGCGTAGGCCTTTGCCAGAAGCTGCCGCAGCCGCATCTGGCAGAGTGCCGGGTCCAGGCTTTCGGCGCTGCGGATCAGTGTTTCATCGACAGTAAACGGCGGCGCATCCGTCCCGGTATTTGCATGCTCCCACCAGAGCGTGAACTGCATCTTGCCGGGTTGGATTTGCTGGCGGATCTGCTGCCGGAGTTTTTCGGCAAGTTCCGGCAGTGTCTGCGTCTGTCCGGCCGGAGCAAGGAGGAAAAACACACCGGGAGTGGTGGCGGAACAATCCCGACAGGCCGCCTGAAACAGGATACGCACCGTCTGCACCGCCTCCTCGCGGGTCTGCGCGTACAGCAGCAGGTATGCAAGGCCGAACCGGCTGCCGGCAAAGACGCTGTCTACGTCCAGCCCGGATTGCTTGACGTATGCACGCAGCGCGGCGGCGTCCGTGCCCTTGTCTCCGGCGCAGAAGGGATAGTTCCCGAGGCAGGCAGCCAGCAGGTATGCCTCCGCCTGCATCTGCGGCAGTGGAGACGGCTTCTGCAGTGCAATATCGAGTGAAAAGCTGCCCGCCTGCAGATCCAGGGCCTTTTCCAGCAGATCCAGCGTCTGCTGGCACTGTGCCGGAAGCAGGGGCTTGAGCAGATAGTCAGATGCACCGTACTTCATGGCAGTCCGCGCATAGGAAAAGCTGCTGTAGCCGCTGATGATGACTGTCTTGATCCGGATGCCGCGGGCATCCAGCGCTTGCAGCAACTCCAGGCCGTCCATATACGGCATGCGGATGTCGGTCATCAGCACATCCGGGCGCAGCGCTTCAATCATGCGCAGTGCGGCTTTGCCGTCTCCGGCGCAGCCCGCGACCCGGAAGGACGGATGCTCCTCGACCATGGCTGCGAGCGCGCGGCGAATTTCGCTTTCATCCTCCGCGATCAGGACGGAATAGACTCGTTTCATAGCAGCTGCCCTCCCACTCTTGTGATGCTGACGCCGTCCTTTGTTTCAACCGTAAAGCTAATGTTGTTGTTATCAAGCAGCCGCAGCCGCGTGATAGAGTTCAGAAGGCCCAGTCCGCCAAGATGCAGATGGCTGCGGCCGTCGAGAATGCTCCGGTAGATCTGCTCACTCTTTTCCAGCGTGTCGTTCAGTGTTTCCTGCGGCAGCGCAGTTCCGTTATCCTGAATCTCGATCATCCACTGCTTCTGCTCAGAGAACACGCGGATGTTGATGAACCACGGCTGCGGCGTGTCCCGGAAGCCGTGCTTGAAGCAGTTTTCCACAATCGTCTGAATCAGCATGCGCGGCAGGGGAATATCGGCGCAGTCCGGCTGACAGGAGGTCTGGAAAAAGAAACCGTCAGAATAGCGGATCTGCATGAGTTCCATATAACAGGTCGTGTATTGCAGTTCTGTCTGGATTGTGCCAAACAGTCCGGAATAGTCGGCAGCGTAACGCAGCAGCTGAGAAAAGCTGTCGCAGAGCCTGATCACAGTCTGCGTTTCGCCGTTATACGCGCAGGCGCTGATATTGCTGATGATGTTGTAGATAAAGTGCGGGGAGATTTGCGACTGCAGTGCAAGATACGATGCCTCCTGCTCGTTGAGCCGGGCCTCAAGCATCTGGTTCGTCGTGGATTTAAGCTTTTCTGTGATCGCGTTGTAGGCGTCCTCCAGAAATTGCAGATCGCCGCCCCGGAAGGAAATCTGCAGTCCGTTCTCTGAATCCGTCCAGGAGAGTGACTGCAGCGAATCGACAAGTTCGCTAAGCGGCTTTGTCAGCCGGTGGCTGATGAACAGGCCAAATCCGATAGACAGCGCACACAGCAGCACGCCGCAGAGCACGACCAGCGCAATATACGGAAACAGCACCCGGTCGGAATACGGTTGCAGCGCAACGGCGTACAGTCCCCATTTATCCGACCGGGAAACGGCATAGAGATACTGCGCGTCCGCGGCCTTGTGAAGCTGACCAGACTGTCCGGCACGGAGCGACTCCAGGCAGCCCGCTGCCGCATCGATATCCGCCTGCAGCGCTTTCGCCGAGGACAAAAGCAGCGTCCCCTCCTGATCGAACACGCAGATTGCCTGATCGCTGGTACTGACCTCACAGCACAACTGCAGCTTTTCCACGCGCTTAAGGATCTGCACCTTTCCAAGCACCTTCTTGGTGTTGTAATTGATGTAATTCCGGGTCAGGGAAATATACGAGTTGCTGTCGTAATAGTCCGTCGTCCAATAAGCGTCGTGCGGCCCGGAGAGAACCGCCGTATTGGCGCCGCCGAGTTCCTCGTCAAGCTGCGCAAGCAGCCCGTCTTCCATGGAGGTCTGAATTCTGTTCCAGAAGCACTGGGTATAGCGGTTGGAAATGAAGGCATTCCGGTTATACAGGTTTACAATGGTATCGCTGTTGCTCGTGCTGACAATAGAAAAAATGCGGCTGCGCACAGTGTCCTGCACAGCGTA
>ULWL01034741.1_pt1 | contig 11751 bp, 10 predicted proteins | sample 1960171 | NCBI WGS metagenome assembly ULWL01 (sample SAMEA4835807, study PRJEB28245) | human gut metagenome | biome: gut microbiome; material: fecal sample | place: Denmark | collected 2008 | reverse complement strand
TGGATCTGGTGTTGGATCTGGTGTTGGATCTGGTGTTGGGTTTTTATCTTCATTTGTAAGCACTTCATATGCAATATATCCACCAAGCGCAAGTGCACCGCCAACACCAACGCCAACAACAGAACCAATTACTTTGTTTTTGCGTCTTTTACGCTTCTCTTCTTTTTCTTTTTCCGCAGCAATTTGCTGTTGACGTGCGACTTCTTGAGGAGAAAGTGGACGACCTGCCTGTTTTCTTGACATTTGGCGAAGTTGTTCAATTTCCTCTTCTTTGTTTTTTCTTGACATAATATACCTCACACAATATATATGCCATAATAATACAACTAATTAACAATTATGTCAATAGCGTCAAGCACTGAAAGACGAAACAAAGTTTGCTCCAATCAACAGAGTGTCATCAATTAATTTGTTTGTGAGTCCATATGTAATAATTTTTCCCGTTCTCACAGCGGTAACAATATTTTGCGCTTTCAAAATCTTTAGTTGATGCGAAACAGTTGTTTGATTGAGTTTTAGGAGTGTTGAAATATCTCCGACACACATTTTTGAAAGTGAAAGACAACTGATGATTTTTAGCCGTGTTGGATCGGAAAACGAATAAAAGTGGTTCGCAAGTTTTTCAAGCACTTTTTTGTTTGGCAAAAACTTGTCGATGTCATCTTTTACTTTTGGAGTTGCAGTAAGTAGTTTTTCTTCCATATCTCACCTCTTTTCACACATTAGGGCGGTTTTTCATATATAAAACCAGCATTTATTTTATTGTAAATTGCAAATATTGTTTATCAAAAGAAAACTTTGTTTCAATTTGCAACATGGTGAATGTTTTTGACAAATTTTGTCAAAGGAGGACTTATGTCAACATCGGCAGAAATATTGGCTTTAATTTTCTTATCAATAATCGCAGATGCAGCAAACGTTGACCTTGCCAACAACACAACTTTCTTGCTTCTCTTGCTTCTCGCTCTCATCGGTGCAGACGATTCAAGTGGTTCACCTTGCGGTTGCTCTTGCCCAGGTTCAAGTTTGATTTAATTTTTTATTTACATAATATTTCTTTTGCTATTGTCAACAAACTTGCGTCGTATGCAGTTTGGACAATGGCAATTTTTGCGTTCCCGCTTTGAATCTTTTGACCAAGGATTTCAATAATTCTTTTTTTGACGCCCTGCTCACTATGATAGATTGCAACATCTTCTCCAAAAATCTCACGAAGTTGTTTTTCAACATATTGAAAATGTGAACACCCCAAAACAAGTGCATCACATTTTTTTATGTCCACTTCGGAAAAACCGCTTTCGACAAACTCTTTCAAATCTGACAAATGAAAAAAATTCTGTTCAATCTTTCTTGCCAAATCTCCAAACGATGCGAGTTTGATGTTGCTGTTGTTTTCATACCTTTTTATAACCTTGCTGAACTTGTTGGTTATTGGAGTTGACATGACAATAATATTTTTCTTGTCATCAGAAATGGCGGACTTCAAAGGCGGCTCCATTCCGATTATTGGAACAGAAAAAGTTTTGCGTATTTCCTCAATCGCAACACTGGTTGCGGTGTTGCAAGCAAGAACGATTGCTGAAATTTTGTTTAGTTCACATTGCTGTTCGCAAATTGATTTAATTCTATCAATCACTACTTCTGGCGATTTTTCTCCATATGGGCAAAAAGCATTGTCCATAACAAAAACAAAGTCGCAACCCACATCCCGACAATTATATATTAGTGATAGTCCGCCAATTCCGCTATCAATCACCAAAACACAAGGTCTTTTTTTCACAACAAATTATATGAAAAAAGTTTCAAATTTGCCAGCTTACAGTTCGTTTAGCACTTCGCAAACAGCGTTAGCCACGCACTCTGAAATTCGAGCAGTCAAAAGGTCTGCATTTGTCTGCATTGAAAGCATCTGCCCATTTTTTGAAACTTTCAAAAGCACTGCACCGATTGATATGATTTTTGCACCATTTTTTGACACAATTTTGTCGTCATATCCTTCAACTGCACTCGCAGGACGAAGTGCTTTGTTCTTCACTTCAACAACACGCCCAACGCGATTGTTGTGTTTTGTTGCATAGCAATCAAACAAAAAGATTATATCTGGCGAAACTTCGTCAATGACAAGATTTGTGAGCGTTATCGTGTCGAGTCCAGTTTTTGCGCGAATGTCGGGATTAAAATAATAGAACTTGAATTTCGTGCTTGAATTTTGATTTGAAAGATATAGTTCTGAATATATTCTTTTTGAAACACAAACTCCAAAGCAGTCAGCCGTAAAGTTTGGATTCCCCACACCAATAAAAAGCACTTTTTGGACGCTTTGAATTTTCAGATCGCCAACTTTTTTTATCGCACCATGAACCAAATCGCAAATGGCTTTTTGATGTTTGTCGGAGTAGGCGTATTCCAATCCGAACTCAACAACAGAAAGATTTGTGTCATCTCCTTCATCATCAACCAAAAAAGAGCATGACATTCCAAGCTTGTTGAGTTCTTTATCAGTGTTTTTTGTTCGCAAAATGCTTGCACAAAGTCTAAAATTTGTTTTCATAAAGTTATTTTGTGACAAAATAAAAAAATAACCACAAAAAACCTTGCAAAAGAATTTTTTATGTGTTAAAATAACGCAGTAAATTTTCAAAGGAGAAGACGTATGCCAAACATTAAATCAGCAATCAAACGCGTCAGTGTCAACGAAACAAAAAATCAACAAAACAAAGCAATCAAATCAAGACTTGCAACATTCATCAAAAAATACAAAGCAGAACTTGCTGGTGGTGAACTTGACAATGCAGAAAAACTCTTGAATGAGGTTGTTGCTTTGCTTGATAGTGCTGCTGCAAATAATGTTATTCACAAAAATAACGCAAGCAGAAAACAAGCACACCTCAGAAAACTTCTTGACGACGCAAGAAAAGCAAACTAACAGAAAATCAAACAACCCGACACTCGGGTTGTTTTTTTATCGATTTTTTCGCAAATCGCAACTCCCCACATGTCATCCTGAGACGGGCTGGCGGAGATGGGCAATCTAAGGATCTAGGTTCTTTTTTGACTTCAAAAAAGAACACTATTTCTTTATTAGCGAATTGATTTTGAGAATTGCATAGTTGAGAGCAAGGTCCGCAGGCATTTCGCCAGATTTTATTGCATAGTCTGTTTCAAGCAACATTTCGTTGATTTGTTTGAGTGCAACCGCCCCGACCTTGCTTGCTTTATCTTTTGCAATTTTGATTGCATATTCTTTCACACCAAGTTGCTTTGCAAGTGTTGCATTATCTTCTGGCGTGATTTTTGCAAAATATAGGCGTCTGAAATTTGATGTGAGAAGTGAAAGAATTGCCGTTGGTTCTTCTTTTTTTGTCAGCATGTCTTCAACAATGAGCATTGCCCTATCAATTTTTTTGTCGAGCAAAAGGTCAGAAAGCTCATAAATTTTGTATTCCAAATCACTCTTTACAGAGGTTTTGACATCGCTCTCTTCAATCATTCTCTTATCCAAGCACATAAACACAAGTTTTTCAAGTTCAGTGCTGATTTTTCCCAAATTGTTTACACAAAGTTCAACAAGCGTAGTTTTTGCGGCATCGGTGATTTGCATATTATTTTGTTTAAGTCTGTCATCAATAAACTTTTGACACAAATCATTTGAAAGTTTTGAGCATTCGATTTTTGTTGCATCAAGGATAAACGAAAAATCTTCGCCAGTTGCGTTTGCAAAAAACAAAACGCAACAATTATTTTGTTTATGCAAAATTTCTTTCAAAGCGCGCTTGTCCGCCTCACTCTGTTTTGGCAAATTTTTGACAACAACAAGTTTTTTCTTTGATGCAATTGGAAGTCCAAGATATGCCCCTTCAAATGCGGAAACGGAAAAATTTTCTCCATCAAATTCAAGTTTATCAAACTCTGGCATTGTGATTTCACACGCGCTCTCAACTCGCGTTTCAACTTGTTTGAGCAAAAACAAGTCATCACCCAAAACGATATAATAATTTTTTATTTCCGATTTAATTTCTTTTACAAATTGTATATAATTCAACTCAAACTCCTTTTAAGACCAAGTGTATCATTTTCATAGCTAATTGTCCAATTGTGATTGTTTTTTAGGTCGCCAGGTGTGATAAATAATTTTGTTTTGAAACCAATTTTGAAATCTGTCAAATTAACCACGACATCAAATGACCGCTCTTCATAATTAAATTCCAAAATATCTCTATCAGTTTCATCTTTGAGATTCTGAACAAACAAAAACGATTTGTCACCAATTTTGATAGTCACCGCAACAAGCCGCTGGGCGATATAAAAACACTCCATCTCCTTGTTTTCAGAGTTTATGAGTTCCGCCTTTTTGAGTTGCGAGATTGAAGAAATGTCAATGTCTTTTGGACTAAAAACTTTATTGACGTTATATATTTTGCAATAATTTAAACAATTAATTAATTTTGATTCATTATTTTCGAATTTGTGTGAAAGATTAATCACATAGTTGTCATTATTCTCTTTTATCACAAATATGTCACTTGTTCCAACAAAAAGAATGGTCTGGTCTTTTTGCCCATATTGGAAGAACGATGCAAAAAACAAAACAGCCATAACAAGAACAAGTCCAAGTGCCAGCATCATTTTGCGACTCATGCTTGTCATAACAAATCTTGACAAACCGAACAAGAAAAAAATATAAACCACTGTAACATCTTTTCCAAGATATGGCAAAGTGATAAACGCACTTTTTTCACTCAACATAATTGCCGTCATTGCGATTGTTTGCAACAAAAATTCGGGAGCAATCAAAATTACGCCAAAATGCGGGATAAATGAAAACGGCAAAAGTGCCATAAGCAAAATGTATGCCACTTCAAAGATTGGGACGCAAATCATGTTGGCGAGAATTGTGAGAAGCGAGATTGATTTAAACAACTTCATCAAAACTGGCAGAGTGCCAATTTGAACAGCAAGCACAGGCGAAAGAACCTTGCCAAGTTTTTCAAGTTTGATTTTATTAAATCCTTTTTGGATGATTGGCGAAAGAATAATAAGAGAAAAAACGCACAAGAAACTGAGTTGCAATCCCCTGTCAAAAATATCTAGCGGACGAACCAGAAGAACCAAAACAAGAGCAATTGAAAAAGTTGTGAGAGAATCATTTTTTCTTCCAAAACTATGAGCAAGAAGTGCCACCACAGACATGATTGTTGCTCTCAACACGCTTGGCGAAAAACGACATAAATAACAATAAACAAAAAGTATTGGCGCGATAATCAGAACGTGCCATTTTTTATGAAGCCGACAGTTTGAAAGAACAAAACTCAAAAGTCCAACAAAGAATCCAATATGAAGACCAGATATTGCAAGCAAGTGAGCAACACCCACTGCTGAAAACGCATTTTGAATTTCCTCATCAATTCCCGACTTATCTCCAAATATTGAAGCATACGAGATTTCGGCATTTTCTTCGGTCATGTTTTCAAATAGTTTGTCTTTTATCGCTTCTTGAAATTTCTCACCAAGTTTTTTCCCACTTCTTATCAAGGTTTTGTCGCCAGATGAAAGTGAACAAAAACTTGCAATCTTGTTTTTGTAGTAAAAAGTATTCAAACTGCCCATGTTCCAAAGCGAAACTTTGTCGAGCGTTCCAACAAACTCAATTTCATCTCCAACTTCAAGCCCTTTTCCATATTTGCGATATTTGATGTAAATATTTTTTGATTGTTTTTTACCTTCAATCTCAACATTTGAGAGAATCAGCATTTGAGTTGTGTCATATTCTTTGTTTACATATTCCACTCGACCACGAACTGCGTATTCACCATCTGTTGTGACACCGCGAAAATAGGTTGAGTCGCATAAAGCAAAAAGCCCAATTCCAACAACAAACGCAACAAGTGGCAAAACAACTTTTATCCAAGACCTGTCACGAATTCCCCAAATCAAGAAAAACACAAAAACCAAACTACACAAAATTATGGCTGCGAGCCCACCAGAGAACAAATCTTTTGCATAAAAAAGACCGAGCGCAAAAAGCACCGCAAACACAAAAATATATCGAAAATTCAATATTTTTTTCTTCATTTGTTTATGTCATTTTAACACACTAAACAAAACTTTCAAAAAATATTTGATATTGTCTTGCAATTAAATAATTTTTTTGTTATATTATTTTTCATCTCAACATGCCTCTATGGTCAAGCGGTTAAGACGTCGCCCTCTCACGGCGAAATCAGCGGTTCGAGTCCGCTTAGAGGTACCAACAAAAAGTCCAACTGAAACCAGTTGGCTTTTTTTGTTTGTCCCTCTCCACTCGCTTCGCTCGCTGTTGCTTCGCAACCCGCGGACTCGAACCTCTGGAGTCGGCTCCGCCGACTGCATCGAACAAAGCATTATTTTTCAATTTATTTTTAGTTATCATCAAAAAGTCCAACTGAAACATAAGACTGGCGAGAAACAAGCAAGGCAAGGCTCGGGAGCGAGAAAGTTTGGGAGTTTAGTAGTCCTAAATGACCAAACTTGAACGCTCACAGCAAACGATGCATTGCGATGTTTATCGACAGTCGGCAGTTGGCTTTTTTGTCGGTCCCTCCAACACTCGCTTCGCTCATTGTTGCTCCGCAACTCGCGGACTCGAACCGCTGGAGTCGGCTCCGCCGACTGCATCGAACAAAGCATTATTTTTTCAATTTATTATTGTCTCGTCACAAAGTCCAACTGAAACATAAGACTGGCGAGAAACAAGCAAAGCAAGGCTCGGGAGCGAGAAAGTTTGGGAGTTTAGTAGTCCTAAATGACCAAACTTGAACACTCACAGCAAACGATGCATTGCGATGTTTATCGACAGTCGGAAGTTAGATTTTTTCGGCGACTTCCCATGCACGCCAAACAACCGTTCTGAGATTGCCAACTTTTTGAGCATCACCAACAATATGAACATGTTTTTGAGGTCTGGCAATTGGGTTTGGATTATAACCAATCGAAACAATGACATCATCGCAAACAACTCTGCTTTCATTTCCATTTTTGTCTGCAATCACAACAAAGCTATCTTCAACTGATTTGACAAAACTTTCAAGGTGAACTTCAACGTCATTGGTTTCAAAGTAATCGCGAAGATACGATGAATTTGCTAGGCATACTCCACGAGTTGCAATAAGGTCATTTTTTGCTTCAATAATTTTTGGTGTTTTGCCTTTGAGGAACAAGTCATAAGCAATTTCACAGCCCGTGAGTCCTCCGCCAATGATAACAACATTTTCTCCAACTTCTTTTCCGTCAAGATAATCAAGAGCGGAGATTGTTTTTTCTGCACCAGGGAAATGAGGATGTTTTTCCACAGAGCCTGTTGCGATAACAATTTCGTCAAAATCAAGAGTTGAAATATCTTTTATTTCATGATTAAAATGAACTGGGATATTCAAATCTGCGATTTGTTTTTTATACCAAGCAAGAAGTTGCCTGTCGTTTTCTTTGAAGGAAGGTGTCAAGGCTTCAACAAACACCCCGCCAAGCCTTGAACTTTTTTCAAAAATTTCAACATGGTGTCCACGAAGTGTTGCAATCCGAGCGGTTTCCATTCCACCAACACCACCGCCAACAACTGCGATTCTTTTTGGCTTTTTGCAAGGCGTAATCACATATTTCCCGCCATTCATAGTCACAGGGTTCAGAGCACAACGTGCCATTTTTTTGATATCTTCAAAACTTTCGTCATTTGCAACACCTTTGTAGTGTGCCATAACAAAGCATGCATTATGACAGCAAATGCAAGGCTGAATGTCATTTTCACGACCTTCTTTTAGTTTTGTCACCCACTCCCCATCAACCAAGAATTGACGAGCAACACCCATTGCATCAATTTCACCATTTGCGATTGCATGAGAAGCAACTTCTGGAGTCATACGTCCAGCGCAAACAACTGGAACATCAACAAATTTCTTTATATGAGCAACATCTGCAAGATTGCAGTTGTTTGGCATATACACAGGTGGGTGCGACCAATACCAAGCATCATATGTCCCATTGTCGCAGTTGAGCATATCATAACCCGAATCAACCAAATATTTTGCAGCCTTTTCGCTCTCTTCAAGGTCGCGACCAATTTCAACAAAATTCTCTCCTGGCACTGCTCCCTTGCAAAAATCTTTTGTTTTGCTAACAACAGAATAACGAAGCGAAACTGGAAAATCTTGACCACATTTTTCTTTTATCGCCTTCACAACTTCAACCGCAAAACGATAGCGATTTTCAAAACTTCCACCATATTCGTCTGTTCTGTGGTTTGTGTATTTGAGAGTAAATTGGTCAAGAAGATAACCTTCATGAACCGCGTGAACTTCAACACCATCAACTCCCGCTTCTTTGCATAGACGCGCGGTTTCAGCAAAAGCATAAATCATTTTTTCAATTTCTTTCTTTTTTAGTTCGCGACATGTCACTTTGTCTGACCAACGTGATGGGAGGACAGAAGGACTTGCACAAGCATAACTAAGATCCATGACAGGTTTAATCAAGTGTCTGACGAGTTTGCAGTTGTATATTTTGACAAGTGAATCTGTTATTGCAAACGAACGCCCGAACCCCGCCGTCAACTGAACAAAGAGTTTCGCTCCAGTTTTATGAAACTCTTCCATGTAATTTTTGAGTTTTTTGAACATTCTTTTGTTTTGATAGAGCCAGCGCCCACCAATGCTATCTTTGAGCGGAGCAATCCCTGGAATGACGAGTCCAACATTGTTTTTTGCTCTTTCCATGAAGAAATCTGCCGACTCTTTGTCAAAATGATTTGGCTCCATCCAGCCAAAGAGCGATGTTCCGCCCATTGGACAAAGAACAATCCTATTTTTTATTTCAACATCACCGATCTTCCAACTTGAAAAAAGTGGTTCATAATCTTTATTCATAATTTTCCTCCCCATATACTTAATTTAGTTAAAAACAAGAAAAAAATCAAACAAATAACAAATATCTGTTTGACTTTCAAAATTAGTTGTCGAGTTTTTTTATGAAACAACGACGACGTTTGTGTTGTGAGTGATTAAACAATTTCCATTGTTGTTGAATTTTTATGTTGTCTTCAAGATTGAGATTTGTTTCACAAAATTGAATGTGGTTTTTCTTGATTGAATTTGCCATAAAACGCATGATAATCGCATTGACACCTTTGCCTTGATATTCTGGACGAATTCCAACAAGTGCAAGGTCAACAACTTGCGGTTTTTTGATTGCGTGAAGCATTCTGAATATGCCCGCAGGCAACATTTTACCCTTGCTTTTATTCACCGCTTTTGCAAGTGAAGGGAGCGCAAATCCAAATGCAATCACCCTGTCATTTTCATCAACAATCGCAATGAAGAATTTGAGTGACAAAATCAGTTCAAATTGCTCCAAGATTTGAGCGCGCACACTTTCGCTGAGTGGAACCGTGCCATGAAGTGGTGCATAGGCTTGGTCAATAACTTCAAAAAGTTGGTCGCCATATTTTTTAAGAAATTTTTTCTTGCTTTTCTCTTGCACAACTCTCAAATTATAACGTTTTAGCACCATGTCGGCAATTCGATCAGTCCTTTCATCAAGCGGCGAAGGAAAAATTTTGTATTCAAGCCAATCTGTCTCTTTTTCATAACCACACGCTTCAAGAAGATCTTTGTAGTATGGAAAATTATATTGTTCTTCAAATGTCGCAATTTCGTCAAATCCCTCAATCAGCATTCCCTCACGGTCAAGGTCATTAAATCCCAACGGACCATGAACAATATTCATGCCTTGCTCTTTCGCCCAATTCTCAACCGCGCCAAAAAGTGCGTGCGCAACTTCAACATCGTTGATTGCGTCAAAGCGCGAGAATCGGCACCTTGTTTGTCCAACTTTTTTATTGTATGACCTTTGAATAATGCCCGCAATTCGCCCAACAATTTTGCCATCTTGCTTTGCAAGAAATAATTGAACATCACACTCTTCAAGCGAAGCATTTTTCTTTGGATTAAAATTATTTATTTCATCAAACCTAAGCGGGTGGACATATTGTTTGACACCTTTATAGAGTTTTGTTGGGAAGTCAACGAATTCACGGATTTCTTTTTTTGTTTTTACTTCTATGATTTCAATCATATTTCCTCTCATTTTGCAATTTAGTAAGTAGTATAAAATAAATTATTTAATTTTGCAAATAAATTTCACACCAAACTAATATATTACATTTGAGGTGGCAATGAAATCCATTTTTAAGTCAGTTGCAATCATTACAGTTTTTGCAGTAATCACACGCGTTTTGGGCTTTGTTTTCAGAATATATATGTCGAGAATTCTTGGAAGTGAACTGCTCGGAATTTATCAAATTTCGTTCTCCATTTTTGGCGTTCTTCTCATGCTTGTATCAAGCGGTCTGCCACTAGTTATTTCAAAACTCACAGCAAAGTTTGCCACCCAAGGCGACAAGGTTTCGGAGCACAGAATGATGACAAGTGCCCTCATTCTATCACTTGCGTTCTCGCTTGGTCTCTCGGCAATAACCCTTGCATTGTCGCCCGTTTTAAACTTGATTCTTCTTGACAAGCAATGTGTGACAATTCTTCTCATTCTGCTTCCCGCTGTTGTTTTTTCGGCAGTTTATTCAGTGTTTCGCGGAAATCTTTGGGGTCACGACAAATATTTTGGAGTGTGTGCCACAGAACTTTTTGAACAAATCGTCAGGATTGCTTTATGCATCGTCTTTTTTACTTTTCTAAACAAATCTTTGAGTGGTGTGGTTAGTGCCAGTCTTTCGCTAACAATTGCTTGTTTTTGCAGTGCTGCACTTGTCGTCATTCTATATTTTGCTCAAGGCGGACGACTCAAAAAACCAAGCAAGACATACAAAGAAATCACAAAGAGTGCCACACCAATTACCGCTGTTCGTTTTGCTGTGAGCATGATGCAACCCCTCATTGCAATCATCATTCCTCTCATGCTTGAAAAGGCGGGATATTCAACAAGCCAAGCACTCGGACTATATGGCATTGCCACAGGCATGACATTCCCTCTTCTTTTTGTTCCAACAACACTCGTTGGCTCACTCTCAATGGCAATCATTCCCGACCTTTCCACTGCCCAAACAAATAATGATGCGGGTCATGTCAAAAACCGGACTTCTTCATCAATCGCGTTTGCTTTGTTTATTTCAACTTTCCTTGTCCCACTCTATATTGCAGTTGGCGAACAAGTCGGAATGTTTTTCTATGATAATGCAACAAGCGGGAAACTCCTCGCTCGATTTGCTTGGGTCATGATTCCAATGGGGCTTAACAACATTTCAACCGCAATCCTCAACGGTCTTGGTCTTGAAATGAAATCATTCGTCAATAGCTTGTTGGGTTCAGTCCTCATGATTTTGGGCGCTTTAATCTTGCCAAAGTTTGTTGGCATTGATGCCCTCGGTTATTCGTTGGGGCTCAGCATGACACTCACTGCAATTCTCAACATCAGAAAAATCAAAAAAGCAACAAACGCACACCTAAATATTTTTAAACCGCTCCTCAAAATGTGTTTAATCTCTGTTCCTGTTGCCGCGCTCACCTCCTTTATTGCAGAAATCCTTGAACACTTTTTCACACCTTTCTTCATCCTTGCATTTTCTTGTTCAATCGGCGCAATATTCTTTTTCTTGTTGTGCATCATTTTCAAAGTCATAAATATTGACGCATATATGATAAAGATAAAAAAATTCAAATTAAAAAATATGAAAATATTCAAAAATAAAAAGAAAATAATTAAAAAAAATAA
>ULWL01052550.1_pt1 | contig 11815 bp, 8 predicted proteins | sample 1960171 | NCBI WGS metagenome assembly ULWL01 (sample SAMEA4835807, study PRJEB28245) | human gut metagenome | biome: gut microbiome; material: fecal sample | place: Denmark | collected 2008 | reverse complement strand
GGTTGGCGGCTCCCTCCGTTATTGCGCTTTCCCGCCAGAATTTGCCTCAACTCGATGGTTCCGGCAAATCGGCAATGAAGGGCGGATATGTAATCGGTCACGAATATGCAGAAAAGAATCTTGATGCAATTCTGATTGCTTCCGGCAGCGAAGTCGAAACCGCACTCGAAGCAAAAAAACTGCTTGAAGCAGAAGGGAAGAATGTACGCGTCGTTTCGATGCCCTGCATGGAGCTGTTTTTTGAACAGGACGAAGCCTATCGTGAAACAGTACTCCCCAAAGCAGTACGTTCAAGAGTTGCGGTTGAAGCACTCGGCGGCATGAGCATGTACAAGCTTGTCGGTTTGGATGGAGAAATTGTTTCAATGGAAGGCTTTGGAGCTTCTGCTCCCGGCGGTGTTCTGTTCAAGCATTTCGGATTTACGGCTGCCAATGTTGCAGCTAAAGTTGAATCGGTTATTGCTGCAAACAAATGCTGAGAATTGATTTACGGATGCAAATGATTTCAGCAGATTGACTCGCTGCTCGCCCGTACGTACGACATACGATGTTCGCACGGCAATATTGTCGTGCATATGGGCGACACCATCGTAATTGCATACAGAACTCGTTCGTCAACCGGCGGACGAGTTTTTGTTCCGATCGAATTGCTGAATGGCTCTGTTGTCCGTACGGGCGACTTTGCCGGCATTTTCAGCAGTGTTCGTTGAATACGGCGGACAGTTATTGTGAAAGGAGTTTAAATTGAAAGAAAAATCATCATTCATTAAACGTTTTGTGGGCAACAAAGCATTCTATGCCGCAGTTCTTGCGATTGCCCTGCCTGTAATGGCGCAGAACGGAATCACCCAATTTGTAGGCGTGCTGGACAACTTAATGGTCGGAAGAATAGGCACGGAGCAAATGAGCGGTGTTGCGATTGCTAACCAATTGATATTCGTTTTTAATCTCTGCATATTCGGAGGTCTGTCCGGGGCAGGTATTTTCGGCGCGCAGTTCGCGGGAAAAAGAGATAATGACGGTATTCGTTATGTCTTTCGCTTCAAGCTCATCGTCTGCATCATCGTTTGCTGTTTGTCCGTTGCTCTGCTGAGCTTTTTGGATGCACCGCTGATAAATCTGTTTTTACACGAGGGCAGCGAGGAAGGCGATCTGGCTCTGACGCTCGCAAGCGGAAGAACATATATCAGAGTTATGCTTTTCGGCCTTGTTCCGTATGCCCTTTCGCAATGTTATGCGTCAAGTTTGCGTGAAACAGGCGAAACCGTAGTTCCCATGATTGGCAGCGGTGCGGCTGTGCTTGTAAACCTTGTGTTTAACTGGCTTCTGATTTTCGGAAAGCTGGGTTTCCCGAAGCTTGGTGTTGAGGGTGCGGCAATTGCAACCGTGCTTTCGCGCTTTGTCGAGCTTGCAATTATGATGCTTTGGGCGCATACACACACTGCCCGATTCCCGTTTTTCAAGGGCGTGTATCGGTCTTTGTATTTGCCGAAACGACTTGCAAAAGACATAGTTTTTAAAGGAACTTCTCTGCTTGCAAACGAGGCTTTGTGGTCGGCAGGTGTTTCGGTAATGAACCAGCGTTATTCCGTTCGCGGACTTGCGGCGGTTGCAGCAGTCAACATAACTTCAACGGTTTCAAACCTTTTTAATGTAGTATTTATGTCAATCGGCAGCTCCATCGGAATCATCGTCGGCAACCTGCTTGGAGCGAATAAGCTTGAAGAAGCCAAGGATACGGATCGGAAGATTATTGCGCTGAGTGTTGTGAGCTGTTTTGTTTTCGGCGGATTGCTCGCGCTGGCATCGCGGTTTATACCCGAACTCTATAACACAACACATGAAGTAAAGCAGCTTTCAACGTCATTCCTTCTCGTATCAGCCTGCATCATGCCGTTCAGCGCATTCACGCACGCATGTTATTTCACTCTGCGTTCAGGCGGACAAACAAAGATTACACTGTTGTTTGACAGCTGTTATATGTGGTGCATAAGCATACCGGTGGCTTACGTGCTCAGCCGCTTCACGGATTTGCCCGTGCTTGCTCTTTTTGCAATCTGCAACGGATTGGAATTGATAAAATGTGTATTCGGCTATATTCTGCTGAAAAGCGGGAAATGGGTCACCAATATCGTTCAGGACGAGTTGAAACAGGAAGCTGAAAAATAATCTAAAAAAAACGCATATTCCCTTGCGTCCCGGCGAAAAAAATGATAGAATTTATTCGGTACATTTGCATGCGCTTCATGTGCAAAAAAAAGAGCAAGGGAAACGAACTTAAATGCTTATTTGTTCAACAAATGCAGGCTCATCGGAAAATCGCAGCCTGCTGAAAGAGCTGTATGATAAATACGGCAGAACTGTACTTGGGATTTGCTACGATATTTTGCGCAGCAGACATGATTCCGAGCTTGCAGTACAGGAAACTTTCCGCTTCATATACCGCACGGCGGATTCCTTGTGCCGCATTGATTCCGACGAAGTTTTACGGAGCTATATTGCCGTTTGCGCAAAGCATTGCGCAGCCAACATCGCAGAAAGATACAATGACGGCAACACAGCACACATCGACAGTATGAATGCAGTGAACAATCTTGGAGTTTTGAGTGCATCGGAACTTGACTTTGATGAGTTTTCGGTCGACAGGGCAGCGGCTGCGGTATCAAAACTCGATGATTCACAACGTGAGATCCTTTTTTTGAGGTATTGCTGTGAATTGCCTGTTCAGGATACAGCCGAATTGTTCCGGGTGACTCAACCCGAGATGTCGGCAAAAATCCGTTATGCACTTGCCGCACTCAGATATGCAATCAACAATGACGGAGGTTCCGACAAATGAAAGAACAAGACAAAACATTGAAACAGGCTTTGCAAAAAGCTGCAAGCGAAGGTGCAATAGCCGAAGATCCTTCGGTTGAGATAACACCTTCCGCCGAGTTGAACAAAAAAATGAACGCATTTTTCGATTCCGTCGAGAGCCGAAATGCCGAATCGACCGAACAGCAGTATACATCCGACAAATCCGGAACTGTCGGAAATAACTACAGTGACGTGCTTTTGGATGCATTCGAAAGCGACATCGCGGATTATGATCGCGACTATGATGATCCCGACGCCGTTGAATCCAAAAATCAGGGCGATTCAAATGCAGTCGGTTTCGGCGGAAAAATCCGCAGCCTGTTCGTTCCGTTTTCGCGTCGAACTGTCGGCGTGATTCTGTTTGCAATAGCAGGTGTTCTGCTTGTTGTAAGTCTTGTTTCAATGGCCAAAACAGCTGCTGTAAATAGCAAACATGATTCGAACCCGACACCGAGCGAGCAGCCGACCTTGAGCGGTACCGCTATTCCGGAAGGCGGCACGCCGACTCCGCGGATCGACGGAAAAGACACGGATTCAACGGCTCAGCCCGGGATAACAAAAAATCCTAACGGCACACCGGGCCCCGGAGATTTCCGCACGTCCGCACCTGTTTCCGGCGCGCCTACTTCGGCACCGGTTACCGATGCACCCAAAACGCAGATACCCGCACCGGCCACAACAACGCCCGGCGGAGGCGGCAGACCGACAAATCCGCCCGCAACACCGACAACGGCACCTTCAACAGATGAACCGATCGTTCGCCCCACACCCGGAGACGAACCGACGGAACCCATAACGGATTCGCCGACCGATGAACCTGTTGTGACGGATGTGCCGACCGATGAACCCGAACCTCCGACGGAAGAACCCGCACCCGAACCGACGGAAGCTCCCACCGAACCTCCCGTGACGCCGGAAGAGCCGGGGGAATGAAATGAAAACCGACCTCGAACAACCGATTGTTATCTGTTTGACCTTTGATTGAAGGTTAATTCGCAACAGCCATTAATAGAATTTCGGAAACGATCGTAAACAACAAAAGACTGCAAAACCATGTGATGAGTTTTGCAGTCTTTTGTTCACTTATTCACCGTGATTAGTATTAACACGGTTCAAACTTTCGATGATTAACAGTTAATTTGAAGCTTTCGTGTCGCAGTACATGCAGCGATACTCGCCTTTTTCCGCATCCGTAAGCACAAAAACGTGATGAATTTCCTGTTCGGTGGTGGTAATGCAGCGCGGGTTTTTGCATTTAAGAATGTCAACGATTTTTTCGGGCAGTTCAACATTGCGTTTTTCAAGAACTCTTCCGTCACGGATTACATTTATCGTTGCCGTGGGACAAACGAAGCTCAGAACACCGAGATCGAGATCCTTGTCGGATGCAATTTTGATAATGTCTTTTGTTCCCGTGCGCGTGCTTGCAGCATTGCGTATAATCGCGACCTGACAATCAAGCTTGTCCAGATTCAACATGTTGTAAACCTGCATAGCTTTGCCGGCAGTAATGTGGTCGATAACGATACCGTTTCTGATTGCGTCAATATTCATTGTTTGCTCCTTTCAAAATCCATTTTTTCATTGTTCAAACTTCGACGGCGATGTCAAGCAGTTTCATGATGAGTGCCATACGGATAAATTTGCCGTAGCGTGCCTGACGGAAATAACACGCGCGCGGGTCATCGTCAACCGCGACGGAAATCTCGTTAACACGGGGCAGGGGATGCAAAACTATAAGGTCCTGCTTCGCAAGAGCCATTTTTTCCGGCGTAAGAATGTAGCAATCCTTAAGTCGCAGGTAGTCCTCCTCATTGAAGAATCGTTCACGTTGGACTCTCGTCATATAAAGAACATCAAGCTTGTCCATAACACCGTCAAGAGTTGTGGTTTGCTCATACGGAATACCTTTGTTTTTGATATATGCATTTTTTACGTAGCTTGGAACTTTCAACTCTTCCGGAGAAATCAAGACGAACTTGATTCCCTCATAGCGGCTCATTGCAGCAATCAGTGAATGCACCGTACGTCCAAACTTCAAATCACCGCATACACCTATTGTGAGATTATCAAAATGACCCTTTTCACGCTTAATTGTCAAAAGGTCGGTGAGAGTTTGTGTCGGATGGTTGTGCCCGCCGTCACCTGCATTGATAATCGGGACGGAGGCTTTCGCTGCTGCAACAAGAGGTGCGCCTTCTTTCGGGTGACGCATTGCAATTATATCGGAATAACCGCTTACAACCGCAACGGTGTCGCCGACGCTTTCGCCCTTTGCAGCGGAACTCGAGCTTGCTTCGGAGAATCCGAGAACTCTTCCGCCGAGTTCAAGCATTGCAGCTTCAAAGGAAAGACGGGTGCGCGTGCTGGGTTCAAAGAACAGAGTCGCAAGAGTCTTGTACTTGCATGCTTCGCGATAAAGCTCAGGGTGTTCAATGATGTTGTTTGCAACTGCAATCATTTCATCAATTTCCGCAGTGGAAAGATCGAGAATGTCGATAAGGTTTTTCATATTAGTTATTTCCTCCGTTTATCCATGAAATATCTGACGGGTTATTGCGAAAAGCAATAAGCCTTGCAATGTCCCCGGGTTTAATAATGTTTTTTTCTGCCGCAACATGAACGACAGTATCGAAATCAGTAAGGCTGATGTTTTTAACTTTTGCATCTGCAAGCCTGTCAATTGATTTTTGCATTCTGTATGTAAAAATACTGACAATGCCGAGCACCTCCGCCCCCGCTTCGCGTAAAGCTTCAACAACATCAATAACGCTGCCGCCTGTTGAAATCAGATCTTCAACCACAACAACCTTTTGTCCTGCTTCAAGCTTGCCCTCAATTTGATTACCCCTGCCGTGATCCTTGGCGGAACTGCGAACGTAGCCCATGGGCAATCCCAGAATATGCCCCGTTATTGCAGCGTGTGCAATTCCGGCCGTGCTTGTTCCCATGAGAACCTCTGCCTCGGGATAGTCGGTGCGAATTATTTCTGCAAGAGAGTTTTCAATGTTGTTTCGAACATCGGGTGCTGTTAAAGTCAATCTGTTATCGCAATAAATCGGGCTTTTAATTCCGCTTGCCCATGTGAACGGCTTGTCCGGACTCAGAAAAACTGCTCCGATCGAAAGCAGCTCGCCCGCAACAACAGCTGCCCTGTTTGTGCAATCCGTTTTTTTATCCATGTGTATAAACTGTCCTTTCCTGTTAGTGTATACTGATTTTAAGAGTAATACCTGCTGAACTGATAAAGCATCGGTTCAGCCGACAAAATCGTTCAGGCAGCGTTCATATGCAGCAACCGGATCCGCTGCGGCTGTAATCGGCCGACCCACAACAATGTAATCCGATCCGAGTGCCTTGGCATCCGCGGGTGTTGCAACACGCTTTTGATCTCCGACCGCGCCATCCGCAAAGCGCACTCCGGGAGTTACTGTCAGAAAACCATTTCCGCAAACAGCGTGAATTTTTCCTGATTCAAGCGGAGAACAAACAACCCCGTCCAACCCCGCAATTTCAGCAGTTTTTGCATAACATGCCACAACCTCATCCATAGGTTTATCAATAAGCAATTCTTTTTTTAAACTGTTCGAGTCGGTTGAAGTAAGCTGAGTTACCGCAATCAAAAGCGGGCGTGTTCCATCTTCGCGTGTCAAACCTTCTTTTGCCGCCTGCATCATTGCAATCGTGCCGCCTGCATGAACGTTGCACATGTCAATATCAAGGGCGGACAGAACACGCATTGTTTTTTTGACGGTGTTTGGAATATCGTGAAGTTTAAGATCAAGGAAAATCTTGTGTCCGCGCCGTTTAAGCTCGCGAACAATATCCGCGCCTTCGGCATAAAAGAGTTCCATACCGATTTTAATAAAAGGCTTTCTGTCCGTAAATGCGGAAAGGAAATCCAGCACTTCAGTTTTTTCTGCAAAATCGCAGGCGATGATTACGTCTTTACCCATTATGTGCTCCTCCGATGATATCTTCAAGTTTATTTATTCCGTATTTTTTCATTGTTGACGGCAGCTCACGAATTATATCGCGGCATATATAAGGTTCGATAAGGTTGGCTGCACCGATTTGAACTGCGGCGGCACCTGCAAGCATCATTTCAAGCACATCATCTGCGCTTGATACCCCGCCTATACCCATTATCGGGATTTTCACCGCTTCATAAACATCATAAACCGTTTTCAATGCAACGGGAAAAATAGCACTGCCCGAAAAACCGCCTTTTTTGTTTGCGATTACAGGTGTTCGCCTGTGCAAATCGATTCGCATCCCCATGAGTGTGTTGATAAGGCTGAGTCCGTCCGCACCGGCATCCTCGCAGGCTTTTGCAATGGACACAATATCCGTAACATTCGGACTGAGCTTAATAAATATCGGCTTTTGCACAACCGATTTGACGGCTCTTGTAACCTCGGCAGCAGCGTCGCATGTTGTTCCGAAGCTCATTCCGCCGTTGTGAACATTCGGGCAGCTGATATTGACTTCGATAATGCCGACTTGCTCACATTCGTTGAAACGTGCCGCGACCTCCGTATACTCATGGATTGAAAATCCGCTGACATTTGCTATCACCTGTTTCGAAAAGCATCTTTTGAGCCGCGGAAGCTCGTTGTTTATTACTGCGTCAACTCCCGGATTTTGCAAGCCTATGGAGTTGATTATGCCCGCCGGACATTCTGCAATTCGCGGAGTGGGGTTGCCGAAACGCGGTTCAAGTGTTGTCCCTTTAAATGAAAACGTGCCGAGACAATTGATGTCGTAAAGCTCCGCAAACGCGTAACCGTAGCCGAATGTTCCGCTTGCGGGAATGACAGGGTTGTCAAGCAGCCAATTTCCGAGACGAACTTTGAGCGCATCACCGCTTGGGAGCTCATTCATTACAAGGGATTTGTTAAAACTTATATTCATTCCATCCTGCATTTTGCCGCTCATCACCATATTACCTCCTCAGAGACCAAAACGGGGCCGTCTTTGCAGATTCTCTTCGAACCGTATTTTGTTTTGCAGCTGCAACCCATACATGCACCGAAGCCGCAGCCCATGCGCTCCTCGAAACTCAATTGTCCGCTTGTTTCCGCAATATCAAACACTGCCTTCAGCATCGGTTCAGGACCGCACACACAGTAATCAGTGTAAGCAGTGATGCCGTCATTGCTTTCGGCATTAAAACAGCGCATTGCATCGGTAACAAACCCTTTCACTCCGCAGCTTCCGTCCGCTGTTGCAACAATTATCCTTGCTCCGATTTTTTTGAATTCATCTTCAAAAAAACATTCGTCAAATGTGTTGAAACCCGCTATAACCATCGGTATTTTTCCTTCCGAAATCAGCTGCTTAGCAAGCAGGAACATTGGAGGGACGCCTGCTCCGCCGCCTATAAGGAGCGGGTGCTCGCCGCAGAGTGAAGTATCATAACCGTTTCCGAGACCGGCCAAAACATCCAGCTGTTCATTCATCGGCAGGCGGCTCATGAACTCCGTGCCTTTGCCGACAACTTTGTAAACAATCGTCAGCGTGTTTTCACTCCGGTCAATATCGCAGACGGAAATCGGACGCCGCAGGAAAAAGCCTTTAAGCTTTATGTTCACAAATTGTCCGGGTCGATTTATTGACGATACATCACCCGAAAGCACCATTTTATACGTATTACGTGCTATGCACTCGTTTGAAACAATCTGAAACAGTGATTGAATCATGTTCAAGTTCCTTTCCTATATTCAGTGTTCATTAATCGTATTGTCGCCGATTAATCAGGCCGTCGCGCAAAAGCAAATTACTCCTCAATTAACCTTATCTTCCTTAACTGTTTTCCCATTGCGGGTTGTTTTTATACATTTGCCGAAAACCTGCATGCCGACAAAGGGGGATGCTTTCCCGAGAGACAGAAATTCGGCGGAATCAACGATATAGGGGGTGGAGATTTCAAATTCGGCAGTTCTGTTTCCGATATCTATGCCGAATCTGCGGGCGGGCGCGGTGCTCATCAGTTCAATAAGTCTGTTAAGCGACATTATTCCTCTGCGCACGAGCCGAGTGTACAACACCGGAAAGGCGGTTTCAAGTCCCACAATTCCATTCAGACTGCTGCGCAGTCCGCCTGACTTTTCTTTTTCCGAATGCGGCGCATGATCGGTTGCGATCATGTCAATCGTGCCGTCAAGTATGCCTTCAATGAGTGCATCTCTGTCCGCTTCGGAACGAATCGGAGGGTTCATTTTGAAGCTTCCGCTGTCAACAAGATCTTCATCACACAGAACAAGATAATGCGGTGCAGTTTCACATGTTATGTCGAGGCCTTCAGATTTTGCCTTCCGGATAAGATTAACGGACTCCTTTGTCGAAACATGGCAAACATGGTATGGACATCCGCTCTTACGGACAAGCTCAATATCGCGTGCAATAGGGCGCCATTCGCTTTCACTGCATATTCCGGGCAGGGAATGCCTGTCGGCGTAGTTCCCGTCATGAATGCATCCACCGCGAACAAGACTGTTGTCTTCGCAGTGAGCAGCAATAATCTTGTGAAGTTTTTTTGCCTTTTTCATTGCTGCAAGCATAATTTCTTCATTCTGAACGCCTTTTCCGTCATCCGAAAACGCAACGACATACGGGGCAAGTGCGTCCATATCGGAAAGTTCCCGACCGTTTTCACCGATTGTTATTGCACCGTACGGATAAACGGGAATGCAGGCATCACGACGAATGATTTCAAGCTGCCTTTCAAGGTGTTCGATGCTGTCAGGCACCGGATCAAGGTTCGGCATGGTGCAAATCGCAGCATACCCTCCGTTTGCGGCGGCGAGCGTTCCCGTCTTGATAGTTTCTTTATATGAAAAACCCGGTTCGCGAAGATGAACATGAACATCAACGAATCCGGGAACAAGAACAATATCCGAAGAAATATTGGTAATTTTTTCTGAATAAATATCGGAAGGAGAAAATGAATTCGAATAGGCATCCGATTTCAAATCGGAAAGGCCGCAACGGTCAATTCTGTTGTTTGGATATTCGGCGTTTTTTCGCACAGTTTTGTTTTCAGACAGCATTTGGTGTGCCTCCTTCGGTTTCTGCAAGAATAAATCCTGCCGCATGCGGCAGGACAGCACAATTAAAACCCACGAATTCACGCTGAAAACGCAGAGAATATTGAGTTGCAAATCTTGCCGACATCAAGGTGTCAACGCGACCTCACGGGATCGCCTTAAAGATTGCAGTTATTTTATCAGGCTCGCAGGCGACTGTCAAGGCATTCAACAAAGTATATTGCAATCATTTAAAAACTGAATCAACATTATTCTGACAAATTCTTGCTTGACATTTGCCAACTTTAAAGCTACAATAACAATCGAAAATCCGTGTATAATATAACGGATAATATCATGATGCGGAGAAAACAAATGAGAAACAAATCTTTGACACGTTTTGCAGCTTTTTTTGTTGCAGCAACCATGCTTTTTGCTTGTTTGCAAGTCATTGCACAGCCTGCCGCAAACGACAGCGGGCACACTTACGTGCTTGTTGACCAACCCACCGACGGAGGGGTTTACCTTATGATAAGCCGACAGACCGGCAGCAATTTTGCTGTTTCCGGAACAGCGATGCCCGACGGGGAAGGCTTGGTGCCTGTTGAAGTCGGAGTTGCAGGTGACTATGTTGTAAGCGGAGTGAACGATTCCGTGCTTTGGCAGTTTAACGGCAGTTCCGAATCGGGCTACACCGTTCGCAATGCTGAGTCGGGCGAATACCTTGCAAAGCTTTCGAACACGCTTAAAACAAGCGCAGCAACTCAGCATCGCTGGGAGCACATAATTCATGCCAACGACGACAGCAGCATCGGCGATGAACCTGTCATGCACAATGTGACCACCGGTGTGGGCTACATCCTCTATCGCGTAAACGGCGATGAGACTTATTTCGATTGCTTCAACGCTTATCAGCAATGCAATATCCGCCTTTATGAGCGTCGGGATATGACCGGATTCGTACCGACGACGGGCGTCAGCATCGGAATTGATGCACTGGAGCTTGACCTTGGAAGCACTCACACATTCCATCCGCAGGTTTTCCCATCAAATGCAACCATTCAAAACGTTACATACACGTCTTCGGATTTGTCCGTTGCACGCATCAATCCCGACGGCACGCTTATCACAGGCAGCGAAGGAACTGCGCAGATAACCGTTTACGACGGAACGGGCGAATTCAGCGATACCTGCACCGTGACGGTCGCAAGTGCAAATCCCGCAGTGCCCGTCCTGTACGGTTACAGAATGTACTCAAGTGCAAACGGCATCGTTAATTTTTCGGCGGATGATGTTTCCGACTTCAACCTTGTGGATGCACAAACAGGACTTGAACCGCTCACCGCAATGTGTTATGTGGAAGGCGATTTTTACGGTTTCGCAAAGAGTGAAACCGAAAACACGGGGTATGATTTCGTTATTATCGACGGCGAAACCTTCGAAAGACGTACAACAAACCTTTGGTCATACTACTATTGCCGCGATATGACCTATGATCCCGAAACCGGACTGATTTACTGCATGATGGCAACCAACGCAACTATTTACTCATTGTATTTCGGGATTTATACGGTAAACCCACAAACTCTGAGCTTCAACCTTGTCGGTGAAACAAACCGATACCTTTCGGTTCTTGAATGCACGGCGGACGGCAGACTTTACGGAATCGATATGTTCGGCTATTTCTGCTCCGTTGACAAAACCAATGCAAACTGCACAAAAATTGCACATACAACCGTTTCGGATATCAACCATGAACAGTCCATGGTGTTCTGTCCTTCAAACGGCAAAATGTATTGGATGAAATCTGATGATAACGGAGGCGTGTTTTTCGAGGTCAATCTCGCAAACGGAACGCTTGTTTATATCGGCTATCCCGGCGGCGATTACATAACATATCAGAGTGTTGCAGGCCTTTGCTATGTTCC
>ULWL01056611.1_pt1 | contig 11872 bp, 9 predicted proteins | sample 1960171 | NCBI WGS metagenome assembly ULWL01 (sample SAMEA4835807, study PRJEB28245) | human gut metagenome | biome: gut microbiome; material: fecal sample | place: Denmark | collected 2008 | reverse complement strand
TCAAAAAAGTGGCATTCAGCCACTTTTTTGACACTCTGAAGGGGGGCGAAAGCCCCCCTTATTTTTTTGTACGGAATTGTGGGTCATACTTGTCGGTAAGTTTTATCTGCGCTCTTATCCGCGGCACAGTTAGAACTGTATACGGGTCATAGGTGTGGTTGAATTTCATTTCGGCTATCATCTGGTCGAGCTTATACAAGGCCATATCAAATAAAATATTATTCCTGCGGATAGATGAGATATAGTCGTATTCCTCCTTGATATAGCGCATCGCACGGTTTCTGCGTTCAAAATCATATTTGTAAAAGAGACGTTTAGGCAGGGTACTTACACTTCGTACCCGGCGTTTTGTACGGCACATATCATCACCTCGATTAAAGAATATATAAAAAACGGCGAAAAGTCAACTGATTGAGAACGTTTTGATTAAATTAATGACTACAAACGCGGGGTATACTAACAGTAAACGCGAGGTACTCAACATGGTTGACTTTGGAATTAAATTAGCAAAGCTGCGGGAGAACAAAAGGCTCTCTCAATCTCAGCTTGCCGCAAGGTTGGGTATAACCAAAAGCATGGTGTCAGCCTATGAAAACTCGGCGCGTATGCCTAGTTATGCTGTACTCTTGAGGATTGCAGGCATGTTTAATGTGTCCCTGGATTACCTGCTTGGAATGGAGAATCAGATCACATTCAGAACGGATGGGCTTAGCGAAAGCCAGATAGCGATAATAATGGATATAATCGAAGAATTTAAAAAATAAAGCCCCGTAAATACGGGGCAAAAAGGGGGGCTTGCGCCCCCGTTTTTTTGTTTTTGGCTTAAGACTTCTCAACGCCCAGCGTGACGCTTTCGCCGTTTATCTCCCAGTCCTTCACATAGCCGGCTGAACCCAGCTTGATGGAGTCGGCAAGGGTATCGGCGGCGATTTCCGCGCCGTGCCTGGCGAATATGCCCTCGATGAGGCTGTTGCCGTGGTGGGAGAGCACTATGTGGTCGGTGACCTCGAAGCCCGCCTCCTTGCGCATGGTCTGCACCTTGGAGACTATCTCTCGCACGAAGCCCTCCTCGATGAGCTCAGGGGTGAGGTTGGTGTCAAGCACCACGGAAAGGTCATGCTCGGTGACTGTCACGAAGCCGGCGTTCTCCTCTGTGGAGACCAGCACGTCCTCGGCCGCCAGGGATATCTCGGTGCCGTCTATGTCGAACTTGTAGCTCTCGCCCCTGTTGTGGGCGGCCACTACGGCGTTGCCTATGCCTTCGCCCGCCAGATACTGATTGATCTTGGGCAGGAGCTTGCCATAGCGGGGGCCCAGGGTCTTGAGCTGGGGCTTTACCCGGTAGCTTATGAAGGAGGAAGCGTCGTCAACGAATTTAACTTCCTTTACGTTCAGCTCGTCCGCTATGATGGATACATACATATCGGGAAGAGCTTTGCCCTGCACGTACATGGAGGCAACGGGCTGGCGGTTCTTGATATTTGCTGCGTTGCGGGCGCTGCGGCCCAGCACTACGATATCCAGCACGGCGGCCATGTTGGCCTCCAGCTCGGGGTCTATGAAGCTCTCGTCCTTCTTTGGCCAGTCGCAAAGGTGTATGCTCTCAGGGGCGCTCTTATCCACTGTCCTGACCATATTCTGATACATGGTCTCGGACATGAAGGGGGTGAAGGGGGCGGATATCAGCGCCATGGTCCTGAGCACGGTGTAGAGGGTCATGTAGGCGGCCTCCTTGTCGGCGGTCATATCCTTGCCCCAGTACCGCTCGCGGCAGCGGCGGACGTACCAGTTGGAAAGGTCGTCCATGAAGTCCTGCATCTCGCGGCCCGCCTCGGTCATCTTCAGCTCGTCAAGGTATGCCTCAACGCGGCCCATGAGGGTGTTCAGGCGGGAAAGTATCCACCTGTCCATGGGGGTCAGGTTTTCGCGCACCAGCTTATGCCGGGTCGGGTCGAAGTTATCTATGTCCGCATAAAGAATGTAGAAGGCGTAGGTATTCCAGAAGGTTCCCATATACTTGCGCTGGCTTTCGGATACGGCCTCTGCGGAGAAGCGGTTGGGGAGCCATGGCATGGAGCTGGTGTAGAAATACCAGCGCACGGCGTCTGCGCCCTGATTGTCCAAGAGCACCCAGGGGTCTACTACGTTGCCTATGTGCTTGCTCATCTTGCGGCCCTCCTTATCCTGAACGTGGCCCAGCACGATGCAGTTGAGGAAGGCGGGGGAATCGAACAGGCAGGCCGCTATGGCGGAAAGGGTATAGAACCAGCCGCGGGTCTGGTCTATGGCCTCGCTGATAAAGTTTGCGGGGTAGCGGCGCTCAAACTTATCCTTGTTTTCAAAGGGATAGTGCCACTGTGCGAAGGGCATGGAGCCGGAATCGAACCAGCAGTCTATGACCACCGGCTCACGGCGCATGGTGCCGCCGCACTCGCACTTCCAGGTGAGAGGATCCACATAGGGCTTATGCAGCTCAACGTTCTCATCGCAGCCGGTAAGCTCGGAGAGCTCCTTACGGCTGCCGACGACGTGTATCTTGCCGCACTTGTCGCATACCCATACGGGCAGGGGGGTGCCCCAGTAGCGCTCGCGGGAGATGCCCCAGTCTATTACGTTCTCCAGGAAGTTGCCCATGCGGCCTTCCTTGATGGTTTCGGGGATCCAGTTGATGCGGCGGTTGTAGTCTATAAGCCTGTCCTTTACCTTGGTCATGGCTATGAACCAGGAGGAACGGGCATAGTAGATAAGCGGCGTGTCGCAGCGCCAGCAGAAGGGGTAGCTGTGCTCAAACCTGGGGGCGGCAAAGAGAAGGCCGCGCTCGTCCAGATCCTTGAGCACCATGGGGTCGGCCTTTTTTACGAATACCCCGTCCCAGGGGGTGCCGCCGCACATTTCGCCCTTGGAATCCACCATCTGCACAAAGGGCAGGTCGTATTTCTTGCATACCCGGTAATCGTCCTCGCCGAAGGCGGGAGCGTTATGGACTATGCCGGTACCGTCGGTGGTGGTGACATAGTCGTCAACCATCACATAAAAGGCGTCCTTGCCGCCGGCGGCTTTGCGGGTGCATTCAAAAAGGGGCTCGTAGTGCTTGTATTCAAGCTCTTTACCTAAGACTTCCTTTACTATCTCTGTCTCGTGGCCCTCGAGCACCGTCCCTATAAGATCCTTGGCCATGATGAGGGTCTCTTTGCCGTCCACCCGCACATATGCGTAGGTCACGTCGGGATTGACGCAGAGGGAAACGTTGCTGGGCAGCGTCCATGGCGTGGTGGTCCAGGCCAGGAAGTAGGTGTTCTCCTCATCGGGCACCCTGAAGCGGACGGTGGCGGAGGTCTCCTTGACCTCCTTATAGCCCTGAGCTACCTCGTGGGAGGAGAGGGCGGTGCCGCAGCGGGGGCAGTAGGGGACTATCTTGTGGCCCTTGTAGAGAAGGCCCTTTTCGTATATGGCCTTCAGCGCCCACCACTCAGACTCTATATAGTCGTTGTCATAGGTGATGTAGGGGTTATCCATATCCGCCCAGAAGCCCATGCGGTCGGACATTACCTCCCACTCGCCCTTGTACTTCCATACGGATTCCTTGCACTTCTGGATGAAGGGGATAACGCCGTACTGCTCTATCTGCTCTTTTCCGTCGAGGCCCAGCTCTTTTTCCACCTCCAGCTCAACGGGAAGGCCGTGGGTATCCCACCCGGCCTTACGCAGCACGTCGTAACCCCGCATGGTTTTGTAGCGGGGGATTATATCCTTCATGGCACGGGTCAGTACATGGCCTATGTGGGGCTTGCCGTTGGCGGTCGGCGGGCCGTCAAAGAAGGTGTAGGCGGGGGCGCCCTGCCGAAGCTGGACGCTCTTTTCGAATATCTGGTTATCCTTCCAGAATTTCAGCGTCTCCTTCTCGCGTTCCACGAAATTCAGCGTGGTCGGAACTTTCTTGTACATCTGCTTCTCCTTAGTGTTTTATAGCTTCTTTAAAATGATTTTTTTCGGGCAAAATAAAAGCGCCCCGAATATCGGGACGCAGTATTGCGCGGTACCACCCGAGTTGGCGCGGCGCGCCCTCTCTGTCGCGGCCTGTCGTAGCCGCGTGCCCGTGTAACGGCGGGCTGCCGTCCGGCGCTAATGGCGAAATACGTTTTCGTGCCGGCGCTCGCGGGTGATGCGTGTGGGTGGAGACGCCGCAGCCCTCGCACCGCAAAAACGGGCCGCTCTCTTTGGCTTCCGATCCCACCGTGTGTCCCGGTCATAACTTTACAATTACTTATTATATTATTCCCGTTCTTTTTTGTAAACCCCCTAATTCAGGGACAAAAGTGGTATGCGTCACGTTTTTTTCACTTAAATTTGATTATTTGAGGTATGAATAGGTAAATTTTTGTGTTACTATTAGATGGATAGTTTAAACACGTAGGTGGTATGCTTAGCCATAGGACTTTGCGGGGGGCATACCGGGGAGGTAAAAATTTGAAGAAAAGAAACCTTACAACGCCGATAGTGTATCTTATAATGCTGGGAATAATCGTTCTGCTGGTATCCGGCTTCGATCTTTCCGGCGATAAGGTCAAAAAGATAAGCTATTCGGAATTCATAGATGACGTCCGCAACGGCAGGGTACAGGCGGCGGAGGTCACCGAGCTGAAGCTCGTGGGCTTGTACTCCGACAGCAAGATAAGCAGGGACGTCTTCCCGCAGGAGGCGGACTTCTACACCTATATACCTTCCGTGGATATCCTCAAGGATGACATGGATAAGGTTACCGCCGAGCTTACCGGCAGGGAAGCCAATGACATAACCCAGGCGGATTATCCCTTCTCCCTCGTGCTGAATCCCGCTCCCGGCCCCTCCATACTGGAGACCCTGCTGCCCTACATACTGCTCTTCGGCGGCCTGGCGCTGTTCTATGTCCTTATGACCAGGGCCCAGGGCGGCGGCAATAACATAATGAACTTCGGCAAGAGCCGCGCCCGTACAAACATGGACGGCAGGAATAAAGTCACATTTGCTGACGTTGCAGGCGCCGAGGAGGAAAAAGAGGAGCTCAGAGAAGTGGTAGAGTTCATGCGCTCCCCCAAGCGGTTCACCGCCATGGGCGCACGCATACCCAAGGGCTGTCTGCTTGTAGGCCCTCCGGGCACAGGTAAGACTCTGTTGGCCAAGGCCGTAGCCGGCGAGGCGGGCGTACCCTTCTTCTCCATCTCCGGTTCAGATTTCGTGGAAATGTTCGTGGGCGTCGGCGCCAGCCGCGTGCGCGACCTGTTCAATACGGCTAAAAAGTGCGCGCCCGCTGTGGTGTTTATAGACGAGATAGATGCCGTTGGCCGTCAGCGCGGTGCGGGCCTTGGCGGCGGACACGACGAGCGGGAGCAGACCCTTAACCAGCTACTGGTGGAGATGGACGGCTTTGCGGTAAACGAAGGCATAATAGTGCTTGCCGCCACTAACCGCCCAGACATACTCGACCCCGCACTGCTGCGTCCGGGCAGGTTTGACAGGCAGATAACCGTGGGCTATCCCGACGTTAAGGGACGGGAGGCCATACTCGAGGTTCACGCCAAGGGCAAGCCCCTCGCCAAGGACGTGGATCTGGGGGTGCTGGCGAAGCGCACCAGCGGCATGACCGGTGCTGATCTTGAAAACGTGCTTAACGAGGCGGCCATACTTGCGGCCCGCTTCAAGAAGAAGGAGATAACCATGGTGGAGCTGGAGGAGGCCATAACCCGCACGGTTGTGGGCCCCGAAAAGCGCAGCCGTGTAGTTACCGAGGAGGATAAGCGCATCACCGCCTATCACGAGGCGGGACACGCCATAGTAGCCCTGAAGATGGAGCACTGCGATCCTGTACACGAGGTATCCATAATACCCAGAGGTCAGGCGGCGGGCTACACCATGACCATGCCCGACAACGACGACAGTCACATTTCCCGGGGCAAGATACTTGACCAGATAGCCATGAGTATGGGAGGCCGTGTGGCCGAGAGCATAGCCCTTGACGACATATGCACCGGCGCCATCGGCGACCTGAAGCACGCCAGCGACCTTGCCCGCCGCATGGTCATAGAGTTCGGCATGAGCGACGAGATAGGCCCCGTGTTCCTGGGGGGCGACTCCGAGGTGTTCATAGCGAAGGACTGGGGACACCAGCGCAGCTATTCCGAGGAGGTGGCTGCCAAGGTGGATAAGGAGATACGCAGGATACTGGAGGAGCAGTTCGAGCGGGCGAAGCAGGTGCTGCTCCACGAGCGGGAGGCGCTGGACCGGGTGGTGAAGTACCTGATAGAGTACGAGCGCATAACCGGCGAGGAATTCGAGAAGATATTCCGTAACGAGCCTGTGGAGCTGGTATCCTATAAAGAGCGGAAGGAAGCTCTTGAAAAGCCGGACGAGGAGGAAAAGCCGGAGGACGAATCCGATGACAGGACAGGGGATGAGCCGGAGCAGCGCCATGAGGGCAGCGGTGAGGACAGCTCCGAGGATAAGCCTGAGAAAGAGGCGGAACAGAAATTCTACCGGCCCGGCGGATTCGACGACGAGGACAAATAAAAAAGCTTTCGGGCGAAGACGATGCTTCGCCCGATTTTTTTGAGGATAAGCCAAAAATGGAAAAATTCGACCTGCACATACATTCCAACATGTCAGATGGCACCTTTGACCCGGAGGCTATCCCCGCCCTGGCAAAGGTGCAGGGGGTGTGCTATATGGCCCTTACGGATCACGATACGGCCGCAGGCTGCAAGCGGGCCATAGCCGCGGGGCAAAGCATAGGAGTAAAGGTAATACCCGGCATAGAGCTGGACGTGGAGTTTCCGACGGAACTTCACATGCTTGGGCTGAACATAAACCCGGACAGCCCTGCCATGGTGAAATTCGAAGCATGGCGGGGGGAGAGCAGGCGTCAGCGCAACAGGGCCATACTGGACAAGCTCAGCGCATTTGGCATACCGGCTGAGGAATACATGGAGCACAGCCGCGGCAACGATACACGGCTGCACATCGCCAAGGCAATAATCGCCACGGGGTATGCGGATACCATGCCTGAGGCGTTTGAAAAATACCTGAATCCGGGCTGCGTGGGCTTTGTGCCCGGTGTACGGCCCTCTAAAAAAGAGGCCATAGAGCTTATACTGGAGTCCGGCGGCAGGCCGGTGCTGGCTCATCCCTGTAAGATAAAGGCGGACGCGGATAAGCTCATAAGGGAGCTTGCGGACTACGGCCTATGGGGCCTTGAGGTATTCTATCCTGCCTCCACCGAGGGGCAGAAGCGGGGCTTTTTGTCCCTATGCGCTCAGCTTGGCCTGCATGCCACCTGCGGCAGCGATTTTCACGGAAAGAACCGGGAAAACCCCATAGGCGGCCCATATGAGAAAAACCAAGCGCTGGAGTGCGCATGGCGGGAGTTCTTTGAGCGGTAAGTCGGTATAATTTTTTGATATGAAGGAATTGATTCAAAAATAACGAACGATATGCTTTGGGATACGACGCATAGGGCAGACCATACAAAAACGGGATATGGACGGCGCACATGCGATAAGCTGCGGTTATAATGGAATGCAGCTGCTCCTTCATCCAAATTGTCGTATTGCGTTGATTATACAGAGTATATTTGTTATAATGCTGATGAAAATTAAAAGGGGGTAAATCGAAAAATGTCCGGCGACGGTACGATTAAGATTTTTGCAGGCAGCGCCAGCAAGGAGTTTGCGGCACAAATGTGCGATTATCTCGGAAGCCCTATGGGCAAATGCACAACTCACATATTCTCCGAAGGCAATACCTTCGTCCGCATCGATGAGAGCATAAGGGACAAGGACGTATACTTCGTTCAGACGTTGGGACTCGATCCAAACAATGAATTTACGGAGCTGCTTTTCTTCCTGGACGCATTCAAGCGTGCCAGCGCAAACAGTGTTACCGCCATTATCCCCTATTTCAGCTATGCCAAGGGCGATAAGAAGGACGAGCCCAGAGTTTCAATACGCGGCAGGGTGTGCGCGGAGTGCATAGAGCTGGCGGGCGCGGACCGCGTCGTGACCATGGATCTTCATGCCGCTCAGGTGCAGGGCTTTTTCAAGAAGCCCGTAGACCACCTCTATGCGCAGGACCTGCTTTGCGCATACGCAAGGTATCTGGGCATAGTGGACGACAACCTGGTAGTGGTATCCCCCGATGCGGGCAGCGCAAAGCGCGCAAGGATGATGGCCAACGAGCTTGGCTGCGCCGTGGCCATAGGAGATAAGACGCGCACCGGCCACGACGAGAACGCCAAGGTGCTTGAGATAATCGGCGACGTAAAGGGCAAAAACTGTATAGTGGTAGACGATTTTACCATCTCCGGCGGCACTCTGGTAGACGTTGCACACGGCCTCAAGGACAAGGGCGCAAACGACATTTACGCATTCCTGTCCCATGTAGTGCTCCGGGAAAAGGGCGTAAAGAAGATCGAGGAGAGCCCCATAAAGCTGCTGGTATCCACCGATACCGTAAATTGCCCCGCCGTAAAGGGCCACGACAAGATAAAGATACTGTCCGCCGCCCCCATGTTCGCGGAGGCCGTTCGCCACATACACGACCGTATGTCCATGAGCAACCTCTTTGACAACCCCAGCCAGAGAATGCTCACCATGAGCTTCGCCAAGCAGATGTCTCTCGACGATATGATGAATCTGCATAGATAAAAAATAAGCTGTATTAACGCCTCGTGACCTTGTGCTGCGGGGCGTTTTTCATTGAGCTATACTCATTGTAAACCAGCATGGAGAGGTAATATGAACGACATAAGCTTTACTGAAGCCCTTGGTATAGTGCCGGGCATCACCGCCATAATAGGGGGAGGAGGAAAGACCTCCCTTATGAACCGCCTTGCCGCGGAGCTTTCGGCTGCCGGCAGCAGGGTGATAATATGCACCAGCACCCACATATGGCGGCCGGCGGATTTGCCGGTGCTGGAAAACGCAGCGGAGGCGGACATAGCCGCTGCCCTCATGGAGCACAGCGTCGTATGCGTAGGCGAGAGGGAGGGAGAAAAGCTCATAGCCCCAAGGCTGCCGGTAGCCCGGCTCAACGGCCTGGCGCCTTATGTGATAGCCGAGGCGGACGGCTCAAAGGGGCTGCCCTTAAAGGCCCACGACAAAAATGAGCCCGTGATACCCCCAGGCTCAAAAGTGATATACGTAGTAGGCGCGGACGGCATAGGCAGGCCCATTATTGAGGCCGCCCACAGGCCGGAGCTGTACGCCCGGCGGCTGGGGGCGGACGTGGGCCATGTGGTAACGCCTGAGGACGCCGCAGCCATGGTAGACTACGGCGATACGGTGCTTTTCAACAAGGCGGAGAGGCCAAAGGACGTGGAAAACGGCAGGGCCTTCGCGAAGGTGTTCCATGGAAGAACGGTGATAGCCGCGCTGAAGCAGGGCAGGGTAATAGAAGTGATCAATTAGATCCTGTGCATTATGGGCTCCATATTTTTAAATGTGGCCACATAGGGTATTCCGGCGGCGCGTATCATGTCCAGAGCCTCGGAAAGCCTGTTGCCTACCCTTTCCGGCTTGTGGGCATCGGAGCCTGTGGTCACGTATTCGCCCCCCAGCTCGCGGTAGCGGCGCAGTATGTCAAGGCCCCATGGGGCGTCGTTGCGCTAGGCGGAGGTGTTGACCTCAAAGGCCTTGCCGCGGCTTATCAGCTCCCGGAATATTTCATCGAATATCTGAGGCGCCAGGGAGTAACTCATGGAGCGCTCGGCATAAGGGCTGTGCTTGGCGCAGAAGTCGTAGTGGCCCATTACGGAAAAATCCGATACCCTGATGCATTCGAGGTCTTTTTCAATATAGGCAAGGTAGGCCTCCTCGCGGCTCCTGCCCTCGAAATATTCGGGATAGTAGGCGTCCACGCCGTTTACTATGTGTACAGAGCCTATGACGAAGTCCATGTGGCAGTCCTTCACGTGACTGTATGCATCCTCGTATGCTGCTTTGTCCTTCATTCCGAGCTCCATGCCGAAGGATATGTCAATATCCGGGAACTGATCCTTCAGAGCATCTATCTCGGCGTTGCGGGCGGCTATGTCGGCAGGGGGCAGGCCTACGCCGTCAAAATCCACATGGTCGGTGAAGCATATATGGGTCACGCCGGCCTTCTTTGCGGCGCGAAGCTGCTCTATTACAGGCGCTCTGGAATCGGCTGAGTAGCGGGTGTGTACGTGATAATCAAAAAGCATGGCATTTCTCCGTGTAAAAGTTATGGACAAGTTGTATTATACATCATAAGCGCCCCCAAGTCATTGACTTTTAGCTTTGAATAAAATATAATACATACGATATCGGCAATGAAGCGAAAAAGTAGGAAACAGCCATGCAGAGCGAGCCGCATATGGTGCAAGGCGGTGCAAGAGGCATTTTCGAAGCTCGTCGCGGAGCCCCGCCCGTGAAAGCGGACGGCGTCCTGCCCGGCGTTAACGGGAGTTGAGTTGGGCGAATTTTCGCCAATGAGAGTGGTACCGCGGAAGCATGGCTTTCGTCTCTTGGCTGAGACGGAGCTTTTTTTATTGCTCAAAATAACCTGTTTAAATACTGAATTGGAGGAAATATCAATGGCAGAGCGCTACGATCACGATCAGGTAGAGCTGAAGTGGCAGAAGATATGGGAGGACGCCCATTGCTTTGAGGCAAAGGACGACTATTCAATGCCCAAGTTCTATCCCCTGATAGAGTTCCCTTATCCCTCCGGGCATGGCCTTCATGTAGGGCATCCCCGATCCAACACCGCTTTGGATATAATCGCCAGAAAGCGGCGCATGGAGGGGTATAACGTGCTTTACCCCATAGGCTGGGACGCATTCGGCCTGCCTACCGAGAACTATGCCATAAAGACCGGCATACACCCTGCCAAGGTCACCCACGACAACATAGAGCACTTCCGCGCACAGCTCAAGCGGCTGGGCTTCAGCTTTGACTGGAGCCGCGAGATAAACACCACGGATCCCGACTACTACAAATGGACCCAGTGGATATTTCTGAAGTTTTTCGAGAAGGGTCTCGCCTACAAGGCTGAGATACCCATAAACTTCTGCACTTCCTGCAAGGTGGGCCTTGCAAACGAGGAGGTGGTGGACGGCGTATGTGAGCGCTGCGGCGGCGTAGTCGTTCAGAAGGTGCGCAGCCAGTGGATGCTCAAGATCACGGAGTACGCGCAGCGGCTCATAGACGATCTTGACGATCTGGACTATATCGAGCGCGTAAAGATACAGCAGAAGAACTGGATAGGCCGCAGCGAGGGTGCTGAGGTGATATTCCCCATAGAGGGATACCCGGAGGGTCTGAAGGTATACACCACCCGGTGCGATACCCTCTTTGGCGCGACTTATATGGTAGTATCCCCGGAGCACCCCATAATCGACGCCATGAAGGACTCCATCGAGAACATGGACGAGGTGCGGGAATACCAGAAGGCGGCTGCCCGCAAGAGCGATCTGGAGCGCGCCGAGCTTAACAAGGAAAAGACCGGCGTCATGCTCAAGGGCCTAAAGGCCACTAACCCCGTTACCGGAAAGCTGATCCCTGTATGGATATCCGACTACGTGCTTATGGGCTACGGCACCGGCGCCATAATGGCAGTTCCCGCCCATGACGAGCGCGACTGGGAATTCGCCAAGAAGTTCAATATGCCCATAATAGAGGTAGTCGCCGGCGGCCGGAACGTTCAGGAGGAATGCTACTCCGACGTTGAGAGCGGCATAATGGTAAACTCCGGCTTCCTCAACGGTCTTACCGTCAAGGAAGCTATCCCCACCATGATAAAGTGGCTGGAGGAGAAGGGCATAGGCGAAAAAAAGGTAAATTACAAGCTGCGGGACTGGGTATTTACCCGTCAGCGCTAC
>ULWL01062239.1_pt1 | contig 11882 bp, 8 predicted proteins | sample 1960171 | NCBI WGS metagenome assembly ULWL01 (sample SAMEA4835807, study PRJEB28245) | human gut metagenome | biome: gut microbiome; material: fecal sample | place: Denmark | collected 2008 | reverse complement strand
CCTGCACCGCAGAGGTATGTTGAATCGCCTGTTGTAGAATTAAGCGTACCCGTCGAGCCTGATGTTCTTGACCAACCCTTGAAAGTATAGCCGGTCTTTTCGGGAGCGGTCATCTTAAGCGTTGAACCGTAAACCATTGTTATGGTTCTTGAGCTTGTAACTCCGTTGATAGCCGAAGCGGCAGTTCCCGGAGCAGAATACCATCCGCTGAGATTCGTTCCGCCTGTTGCACCGTTCGGGTTAACCGTAATCTGATACGACTGTACAGAGAATTTTGCATAATACGTTATATTCGATGCGCCGAGCGACGTTGTATACGATGCACTTGTGCTTACGGCTGTTCCGCTGAGCGATGGGTTAGTGTACCAACCCTCGAACTTATATCCAGTATAAGCCGCCGCCTTTATCGTATATGTCGTATTATAATTATACGTTGCGTTTGTGCTCTTGTTATTTGCCGCTCTGGAATCAATCTGAACAGTACCGCCGAGTCCGTTCTCACTGTAAGTGTTTGTATCGAACTTATTAGCCAGTGCATGAAGCGTAATGGTGTACTGATTGATCTGCCACTGAGCTGTAAGGGTCGCCGCACCTGCACCGCAGAGGTATGTTGAATCGCCTGTTGTAGAATTGAGCGTACCCGTCGAGCCTGATGTTCTTGACCAGCCCTTGAAAGTATAGCCGGTCTTTTCGGGAGCGGTCATTTTAAGCGTTGAACCGTAAACCATTGTAATATCGGTTGACGTCTTTATGGTCTGCGAGGAAGCCGCAGTTCCTGCCGCCGAGTACCAACCTGAAATGGTTGTTCCCTTCGTTGCATTGTCGGGATTAACAGTAATCGTGTATGACTGTACCTTAAACTTTGCGTAGTAGGTTCTGCCGTCTGTCAATACGGATTCGCTTGTTATGCTTGCACTTGTGCTGTAGAGATTTGTAAGTGCGGAATCTGTGTACCAGCCGACGAAAGCATAGCCTGTTGAGGCAGTTGCCTTAAGAGTTGTTGTCGAACGGTATGCAATATTTTTGCTGACTGATGTGCCTGCGGCATCAGATGCTATCTGAACAGTGCCGCCTCTGCCGAGTGCAAAGGTCGCAGAATTGTAGATATCACCGTAAGCATAAGCCTTTACGGGATAGGAATTCCTTGACCAGTTAGCGGTCAATGTTACTCCGCCGGCACCGACACGGTATGCCGATGCGCTTGTGTTGCCGTTGTTCGTCAGTGAAGCATAGGCAGGTGTTGTGCTTGCCGTCCAACCGGTAAATGTATAACCTGTTCTTGACGGAATCGGCAAGGTGAACGATGTGCCGTAAGCAACATTTATTGTGGCAATATTTCCGGCTGATTCCTGCTGAGACGATGTGGCTGTTGAAAGAGAAATATTGCCGTTTGAAGTATTGTTGTTTGCCTTGCTGTAGGTAAATGAACCGATTGTCGCCTTATCTGTGCTGTCGGCATTGAGATTGATTACGATAGGATATTCATTCAATTTCCACTGAGCATAGAGAGGAACGTCCCTTGCCGGCATCGCAGTTGAGGTAGTAAACTGAGTGCCGTAGCCGTTGCCGTTTGACGTATTTTCGCTCTCATACCAGCCGTTGAATGTATAGCCCTGGCGAGTTATTGTTGCAAGAGGATTCTGCGTTGTTTTATAGGTTACGTTATCAAACTTCTTATTGAGAGAATTTTCCTTGCCGTCGCCGCCTGATTTACCTCTGTAATTCATCGGGTCGGTGAGATCACGGACGCAGATATCAGAAAATTTGACAGTAACCCCTTCGGTAGTTGAACCGAAACGCAGTCTTGCATAAGGTCTGCCTTGCGGAACGGTATAATGTCCCGTCATAGTGCCGGTTGTCGCTCCCGACGGAGCAACGCCGACGTTATAATATGTACCTGTGCCGCTATTTCCGTACTCCGTGCTCCATGACGTTGATGAAGTTGATGTATATGAGAATATATAGCAGTTCAGGCTCGCCGCCTTATCAACAGTATAGCTATATGAAATCTCATAGGTATGACCCGGAACAAGAGTCATGTAGCCGGTTTCGGCAGAAGTATAATTCTGACCAGTCGGAGTAAAGTCATCGGTTACTCCGTCGGCTCTCTTTCGAGATGTAAACTGAATTGAATTTTCATGCTCATTTATTGTAATCGGCGAATTTGTGTTAGTCACAGGAGGATTCGCCATGCTGAATTTGAAATTATCAAAGTCAAACTCATTCTCATACATGAGTTTATATTTATTGATAGTCCAATGAGCGTAGAGGGTCTGACTGGTGTTGTTGAGATTCCAGTCGCTGTAGAGAAGACGGTCGCCTACCTTTACCTTTGTGCCGCCATTCGCCTGAGTGTACCAGCCGTCGAAGGTATATCCTGTACGGGTGGGTGTCGGAAGCTCCTGAATAAGAGTGTTATACTGAATATAATCCGCAAAGATGTTGTTATACTCCGTTGTAGATGTCGGAACATTGGTTGAACTGCTCTTCAATTCAACACGGGGTCTGACAATCAGATTATCATATGTGGCATACGATGTTCCGTTTACACTTGACCATATCCAGAATCTGATACCCGTAATCTGATTTGCAAGAGCTTCGGTAATTGTAATTTCCTTTGTTGCAATTTCATTTTTTTTGCTTCCGTGTCTGAAGTCAAAATTGGTTCTCGGTGTAACATTGGTTGATTGGTCAGCGCCGACAAAGTCCATAACGATAAAACCTTTGTTAACCGAGCCGGAAATGTACTGACTGCTAAGAACGTAGGTTTCTCCCGCCTTAACATTCAACGGGATAAAGCCGACAATCTTATCGCTTGCAAGATCACCGTTGAATTTGAGTGTTCCGTTACCCATATTGGTAATTGCAAGGTTGCAAGCTTTGTTAGTTGTAACGGTTTCTCCGCTGGCGTTAGTCGAGGTCAAAACCGCCGTTGTGTCAAAGGACAGATTTTCCTCAAACAGCGGGTCGAACATATTCTCGGCGAGACTGTCATGATTTTCGTTAAAGCGAAGGTTTATCGAGTTGTATTCCCACTGAGCCGTAAATGTTACATTCTCGAGAAACTCCCAGTTGATATTTGCACCCGGCTGATAAACCATACCGTCGGCGCTGCACTTCCATCCCATAAACGTACAGCCGGGACGTGTCGGATTGGCAGGGGTTGCACTGCCGATCTTTCCGACTATGTACTTTGACTGGAACAGAACAGAGGACGAGGTCAAGCCCGTTGTTCCGTTATATGTACCGCCGTTGGGATCGTACTTGATGTTGTAGGTGTTGGGTGTGTACCAGAATTTCCAGTCAACATTTGAGGTCGCAGCGTTCTTAATATAATAGTAATTATTGTGTGTGCTGTCCTGCGGAACGCCGCTCGTCTTTGTTGTTGAGCCGTAAGTTACGGAGTATCTGCTTGCCGTAAAGCCGGGAATTTCATTATAATAACCATATACGGTATCTCCGTAGGTGTAGCTCATAGACTCGGTTGTTGTGCCTATAATAGCCGAGCCAGTTTTTCCGTTATAGTCTGCGGAAGAACCGTCACGAAGATGAACGGCTGTCGTTTTGCCGTTTGAGTTACGGACAAGTCCGTCCTGGAATCCCTGAAGATCAGTAATACCCGATGTATCCTTAGATGTCGGGTCACCGAGGTGCAAAGCGACTTCCTTAAGCTTTTTTTCGTATTTGTCCCATGTATCGGAGGTGTACCATGACTTCTGGTAGCCCTTTGACAATATAGTATTATATGAGCTTCTGAGAGAAGACTTGTTAACCTTTGTTACATTAAGATAAACATACGATACACTTTCATGTGAAGAACCACCACCGCTGTTTCTGAACCTTGTTTTTCCTCGAACAACAAGGTTTTCATTTGTTGAACCTATGTATCGACTACCTAAATTCAAATTATATATTTGGCGAGGATATGAATTCTGGTCATTACCTGTTTGCGTAGAACCTAAATTTGTTGTTTGTTCAGTCGATCCTTCGGTAAAGATGCCAAGATCCGTTGTATTTGAATCATGGTTACCATGAACAATGTTAAAATCCAAACCGACTTTCAAATTGGGAACTTGATAATAATATGAGTATCGGCTAGTATCAACGAGGAGAGCACCTCGTCCTCCGTAACACGTTGCATTCTCGTTTGTTTTCCAAAATCCGCTTCCTCCTGTGCCCTTGTTAAACAGATTACCCATATTACTATCAGCACCTGTTGGAATAGATGATGACGAAATGATAGGGCTGTATTTATAAACACCGCTTCCATCAGAACCGCTTCCGTTATCAATAACCGAATGAATACCCGAAATCCAGGTTGTCTGCATAATATATGATCTTTTATCGCCGGAGTGTTTGTTTCGTCCCTGTGAAGAAGCGGAAACAACAGTCGGCCAGGGTGCATAAGCGACAGTATATGCATTTGCCGTGTATTCAACGCCGTCCGCAACATAGACAATAGTCCACGTAAGAAGCTTTTTTTCTCCCGGATTGAGACCTGCGGAAAGCGAACCTGCACTAACGGCAGTAGAAAGCGTTCCGCTTGACGAAGTAGTTGCTCCTATTGTAACTGACGAGCAGTCACTCAGGGTAAGACTTTTGATTGAAGACGCCTTATCACATTTAAAGTAAATGTTACCGCTTGTGTTCTCGCCTTTTCTCAGCGAGCTGTTAACTGAGTTTTCACGGTCAACATAGTACTTAAACGTTTTTGTTGCGCTTGTTGACGGAGCAAGATAAATTGTTTCGGGAACATAGAAAGTGTATGACGGAGCCAACATATCGGTATCAATTCCTGCTTTAAAATTAGCATTAATAATTGAATTACACGAATAAACTCTTGAATTGAGAGTTGAAAGTGCGGAGCTTATTTCCGAAGCCGTTGCATAGGGCTTACCGAGGACTGTACCTGCGGTATCAAGAGCGGAAGCGAAGCTGTTGTATGCCGAAACCCACTGGCTCTGAACAGAGGACGACCAGCCGTTATTCGCCGCAGTTGCGGACTGCCAGCCGTTTTCAATCGCTGCTCTGTAAGCTGAACGTAAGGAAGCCTTGCTGACTGCTCTTACCTTAAGTCCAAAGTCAAATCTGAGATGAACACCGCTTGAATTCTTTCTTTCATAGTTAAAGTAGGACTCCATAGTGTAGTCCTTGTTCATAGGGGCACCTGATAATGATTCCGCAGATGTCATACCGTAGCCCTTACCGTCGCCATTACGATAATCAATCTCTGACATAATAGTAATTGAACCATCAGTTGACTGGAAGCTTGTAAGCTTACCCTTAGTGCCTGAACTGTCATAACGATGAACGATAAAGCCACCACGAAGGTTAGGAATTTGATTAAAGTTAGTGACACGGCTTGTATCTACAAATAGAGTACCCCAAGCAAGGTTGGTACTGCCAAAGGTTCTGCTTGAGCCGCCTCTGTCTCTGTTATGGAAATATACGCCACCGTTACCTTGCTCAATAAAGGCACTGTTCAGACTTGTAGTTCTTTCGCCGTAGATGGTATCACGATCGTAAATATTTGCATCGCCATCCGCTGTTTTGAACAATGCGCCGGCAGGTCCTGTTCCAAGTTCGCCGCCGTGCCAAACGCTTGCCCAGCCCGGAATCAACGGAGAAAGACCGTATGCACCCTTTGATGAGTTAATATTGTGCTGATCATAGTAGTTACTTACGCCACGCTCGGTGTTGTTATATGTCGTTGTGTTACCGACTTTATGAACACCCGTAATGAAAGCAAAAGCTGAAAGCTTCGGTTCATTACCGATTGATGTTTTGTAAACATAAGAACCGGCAACACCTGTCAAAAGGTCAAGATCGGGATAATACATATATGTATATGCATAGGCATAGTGAGGCTTGCCATCGACAACATAGGTTGCCGTGACCTTGACCGAGCCGTCTCTTACAGAGGTTGAACCGCTTGTAATAGTCTGCTTAAAAGTTTGACCAGTCTGAGCTGTCGAAACATCGGGTGTTCCTATGACAGTCGTGTTTTCCCACGAAATCGACAAGGAAGTCCAAGCCGCAGAACATGAGAAATAAACCGTACCTGTTGTCTGCGTTGCGCTTCTGCGAAGCGTTCCGTTCTCATCGCTGTCGATAAAATATTGGAAATTATACGGCTTGGAGCCTGTACCAACCACCGGATTGAGGTAAATCGCCTCCGGTACATAGAACTTTACAGTCGGTTCAACGGTGTTGACCAACTTCTTGACATCGACAACGGCCTTTGACTTCGGGAGCAAAATGCTCGGGTCAAAGATGAAAAAGGTCGTCGCCACAAGCACAAAGACCAATAAAAGACTCAGTGCTTTTCTGCCGAATTTCTTCAACATTTTTATTACCTCCGATTCTAAATTATTCTTATATCGTTATATCACCGGAACAACATTTAGTGATATTTATATAAAATTTACCAACATAAGAAAAAAATTATCTATTATTGGATTAATAATATCACGTTTTCATCATTTTTTCAAGTCTTTTTTTCGATTCTGTCACTTATTTTTGACTTTTTTATGGTTTTTTGAAATAAATCTAAAAAAGATTTAAAATTCCATTAATTTTTAATGAAAATATTTTATTGACAAAATCAGAAAACCTGCCGCCGATTAACAGCGACAGGTTCTTTATTAATTATCAATATCAAAATTATTTCACCAGCATTAAAAGCGTTCCGCCGACGGTGAGAAAAAGTCCGAAGGCTGTCTTTTTAGATAATTTTTCACGGAAAACTATGTATGAGAAAAGTATCGTGACAAATATGCTGAGCTTGTCAATCGGAACGACAACGCTCGCCGGTCCGTCATGAAGAGCCTTGTAATAGCAAAGCCAGCTTCCGCCGGTCGCAAGGCCCGAAAGGCAAATGAAGCCGAGTTCCTTTTTCGAAATGGCCTTAATTTTATTCTGCTTGCCCGTAACAAATACCATGATCCATGACATTACGAGTACAACGCCCGTTCTGATTGCCGTTCCGAGATTTGATTCAACATCGGAAATGCCGATCTTACCGAGTATCGCCGTAAGGCTCGCAAAAACCGCCGAGCCGAGCGCATAGATTATCCAACGCTTGTTTTTCGGAATATCGGACTTAACGTCTTTCTTCTCTATCATCAGGAATGTTCCGACAGCGATGAGCGCAATTCCGATTCCGCTGTAAAGAGTTATCCCCTCGCCGAGAAGAATCGCCGCAAGCAGAATTGTTAAAACGGTGCTTGACTTGTCAATCGGAACAACCTTATTGATATCGCCGAGCTGCAATGCCTTGAAATAGCATAGCCAGCTTGCACCGGTCGCAAGACCCGAAAGCACAAGGAAAATCAACGTGTGCGGCGTAATCGAGCCTATCTCGTCCTCCGATCCGACAATGAATACCATCAGCCATGAGAAAAGAAGCACAACTATTGTTCTGATTGCGGTTGCAACAGTTGAATCGGTCTTTTTAATACCGCACTTTGCAAGAATTGACGTCAGTCCGGCAAAGAGAGCCGAGCCGAACGCAAAAACAATCCACATAACCGTCATCTCCGATTAATTAACTGATAATATCATAGCATTGTTTTTGTCGAATTACAACAGAAGATAAGGATTTTGTATTTATTTTAAAAGAGCAAAAAGAGGAGCACGCCGCCCCTCTCATTGCTTATTTCTTTCTTAAAACAATCTTTATAAAGTTCAGATATTTTCCGCCGCCGGCTTCCATTGATTTTCTGTCGCCTACGGCATATTCGTTATCCTGCTTCAGCCAATCGGCCCAAACCTCGTCATTGGATTTCATCTCTCCTATTTCAAAGGGCAAAATGACAACCTATAATTTTTCATTTTATCCGTTTACAGAAGCTATATCCCTTTTTATAAAAAGATTGTTTTTCATAAAAACGGTGTGCTTCTGTCCTTTTAAGCCCACTGTTCACTGAAATAGTTGAAATATTTTTTTCATTTGCATATTTCTCTGCTTCCTGAATTAAGGCGCTACCTATACCTTGTCCCTGAGAATGACGGGCAACTGCTAACGCAATAATACGCATGACTTTTCCTTTTATTTCAAAAGCAAGACATATTTGCAATCCCATAAAACCGATTACTTTTTCTTCGTCAACAGCAGTTAAAATCACATAATTTTTATCTTCTTGCATTTGTAAAACTCGAGCTTTCAAATCTTCGCAAGAAACATCATATCCTAACTCTGAATTTATCAAATTACAAATACCTGATATATCCTCATTACGGAATCTCCTAATCTCCATAACCATACCTACCTCTACAAATTCCGATTTTTATTTCTATTCATTTCAGAAAATGGGCAATCCATAAGGACTGCCCATTTGTCATATTATAATCAATAAAGCTTTGCACCTGCCGGAATGTTGGTCATCAACCATCAGAAGGTTCAGTCCCTCGTGACCGTCTTCTTCGTGTACTGCTGAAATCAGCATACCTTCGGAATCAATTCCCATCATCTTTCTCGGTGGCAGATTCACGATAGCGATCGCCGTCTTGCCGACAAGCTCCTCCGACACGTAATACTCGTGAATACCGCTTAAAATCACACGGTCTTTACGTTCACCGTCGTCCAATGTAAACTTCAGAAGCTTCTTTGACTTCGGCACTGCTTCGCAAGCTAAAATCTTAACTGCTCTGAAATCGGATTTTGCAAATGTGTCGAAATCAACATACTCCTTGAACAAAGGTTCAATTTTAACATTTGAAAAATCTATATTCTCCGAGGCTTCTTCATTTTCTACCGTTGCTTCCTCCGCAACCGGCTGAATCGGCTTGTCGTACTTCTTGTCCGAATCAAGCGGTTTCATTGTCGGGAATATCGACCTAATTTGCGAATATGCCTTTATCTCTTATTATAACTGCGTTTCCGTTATCTGTGTTTTATGCTCTGATTTCATAAATCTACACTAATCTTCATAAGTGGTCGCAAATCAGTCGCATATTGCTCGCAATGTCGCAACCTTCTAATTACCAGGCTGAGCCTTCTTCTGTTTTGCGAAATACTCGTCAAAATTGATAAGCTCGGATTTCTTCAAATCCTTAGAAGCTTCTGCGTAAATCTGCATCGTAGTTTCTGCATCTGCATGTCCCAGAATATCCTGCATGGCTTTAATATTTACACCTGCTTCGCACATTCTGGTTGTAAAAGAAATGCTGATTTGTCTAATGTATCCTCAATGATTGCATCTGGAGATTATGATTTATATAAAGCTTCTTTAAATAAAGCGTCATCAGATTATATCCTCGCTTTAGAATCAATTCAAAATATGTATTGCATAAAAAAAGAAATGAAGCTGATTAATTTCAGATCCATTTCTTTTTTATTAGAAATATCCTACTTCAAGAACACTTTCTTCTATCAATTCTTCATTATTAAGCTGAGATAGAATATGACCTATGTATCTTTTAAAGATGTCCGTTGCATATGGATTGTTTTTTAGATAATCAACGTACCATTCTCTTTTGGCAATTCTTCCTGCCGATGTACTAAACTTACTTCTGATATTTGAACTTATACGCTTCGCTTTTCTAGTAATCAGTATTTCATCAATATCAGTTGTTGTTGTGCTTATTGGCGTCATATCTAAGAAATCGCATAATAAATAATATTTGGCACCTGTTACAGCCAGTTTAATATCGTGAGCCGTTGCCGAAGCTTCTTGAAACATTGTTTTATCCAGATTTGTTTTCATTTCAGATAATACATATCCTAAATGTGTTTCCAGTGTAACCGTCTTTTCCTTTTTGAAGTTTGGGTCATAAGATGACCTCAAGTAAAGTTTTCTACTCATAGAGAAATCTTGGTCTTTTGTCTTAATATTAATTCCTCCACCCTTTACAGGATTACTCAGGCTTGATTCAAAGTATACCGATGAAAAAGTAGGTGTTTGTGACCCCACTTCTACATCACAAGTACCACATTCATGTTCAATACATTTCCTTACAAATTTAGGCATAAATTCTTCTATAACTGTATTATCTAATTTTAGTTGTCCTTTTTGTCTATAAAGAAAATCTTCTGTGCTATCAAATATCAAATCTACATCTATATAAAGTTTGTAGTCGTTGAGTAAACTCACCATGTTTTCTATTAATTCGTCTAAAGTATTTCCTGATGCTTCATTAAGTTTTTTTACCCATTCATCATATTTTACCAGCGCATCCTTCAGTCTAGGTATATCTGTTGCAGGCATTTTCTCGCTATCAATAGCTGCAACAATTTTTTCTCCATGTACACCCCTAACCATAAGCCACCTCCGATTTTTTCACTTTACTTGCAAACTCAATTGCTTCTTTTAATGATTCCTGATTCTTCTCTTCTGGTTTTTTTTCTTTCAACATTGCTACTGCTATTTGCTGTGCTTTAAAGATTATTTCATCCTCAGTAATATTCTGCATTCCTTTGCTGTTTTTAAAATGCAAAATATCCTCATATATCATTGTTCCGAATCTATTTTTAAATACACGTTCCTGTTTTAGTGTCATATCTAAATCAAAAATTTTAGTAGCAATTTCATAAATAAGCTTACTATTACAGAATGAACATCCTAGTACAGTTGATTCTCTCCCCACTACATATATCATTCTACTTTCGTTCTTACAAACTCGAATAGCTTCCTTAATTGATAATGCCATATCCATACAATACTGAATGACTGTCAGAAAACGATTTCCTCTATTTTTTCTGTTTGCCCCCACTTCACTCTTTGCGAGTTTTAATACATCATATCCAAGTGCTTCAACAGAACGTCTATATTTTTGATGATAGTTTAGTACATTAATATATGGTGGAGATGTGATTAATAAATCTGCTGTATTATCCTTTAATTCAGTATTCCTTGCATCACCTTGAATTGCTTTTATCTTTTTTTCAGTGTAAGGCAATGTTCTTATAATGTTTTTTAACCATTCCCATTTGACATTTAGCAATTCCATAGTGACAACATTTTTAAAGATGTCCATTACAATAATCAACGTAGACACTATATTATAGATACTATCGTATTTTGTTTCATTAACCATTTTAGTTAACTCATCAATTATGCTTTCATCCTTTTCTATTTTTGATATTTTACTATCCACATAAGCAATTATTTTTTCTCTACCTTCGATTGATAAATTAGATATTTCATATGTCTTTGCCATATAATACGCCGATGCATTTAATTCAGTTCCGTAGGCTTCAAGTCCTTTTCTAGCACTTTCTGCTAAAACTGTCCCTGAACCAAGAAAAGGGTCTACTATAACCATTCCGTCTTTAGCATATTTATTAAGTAACGCTTCAATAAACTGAGGCGAAAACTGTCCATTCCAGTTAAACAAATTTGACCGCGTTTTATTTTCTATATTCAACTTACTTTGTGATATTTCTTCTCGATTAATTGGTATTTCGTCAAAGTCAATTTCCTGCATCTATTGGTTCACCTGCCTTTCTATGACCACTTCAATAACATCTTCTATTCCACAGTCTAATGCATAGCATATTTTAACAATCGTATCTAATGAAACATATTCGTTCTTACTCATTTTAGCAACTGCATTTGTGCTAATATGTGCTAGGTCTTTTGGCTGAGTCTTATTTATATTCTTATCCACCATCAATTTCAAAAGGCGGTTATAACATATTAGGGATTCAGTGCTCATAATTCACCTCTCTTAAATTTGATTTTGCAACTAATGCAAGTATATCATAATTCTAATTCTTTTTCAATTATTTCTTGATATATATCAAGAATATCTGCACATATACTCATTTTTAAAATAATGGAAAAATAGACTCCTATTTCTAGGAGTCCTATTGAACGTGTTATCTTATTCTATCAATAAAGCTTTGCACCTGCCGGAATGTGGTCATCTACCATCAGAAG
>ULWL01000148.1_pt1 | contig 11912 bp, 10 predicted proteins | sample 1960171 | NCBI WGS metagenome assembly ULWL01 (sample SAMEA4835807, study PRJEB28245) | human gut metagenome | biome: gut microbiome; material: fecal sample | place: Denmark | collected 2008 | reverse complement strand
CTGCCGTTACAATCGGCCACAACCGAAAGCAAGAACGAAAAGAGCGACATGCTGCCGGTCTTTATAGCCGCAAAGCGTGTCGAGGGATGCTCGGAAAAATCCCTCCGCTACTACGAATCTACAATCCGGAACATGCTGGAATGCATCGGCAAGCCGGAATGTCAGATAACAACCGAGGACCTTCGCTCCTACCTTGATACATACCAGCGTCGAGGAACCGTGAGCAAAGTCACCCTCGATAATGTGAGACGCATTCTCTCCTCTTTTTTCGCATGGCTCGAAGACGAAGATTATATCGTCAAGAGCCCTGTTAGGAGAATCCACAAGGTGAAGACCGGTAAAACGGTCAAAGAAACCTACTCGGATGAATCGCTGGAGCTGATGCGTGATCACTGCGACAACGCACGAGATTTGGCCATGATTGATCTTCTGGCCTCAACCGGCATCCGTGTCGGTGAGCTCGTAAAGCTCAATCGCAGTGATGTGGACTTTGAAAACAGGGAATGTATTGTTTTCGGCAAGGGAAACAAGCAGCGCAAGGTTTACTTCGATGCTCGGACCAAAATCCATCTGCAGCGATACCTTGCGGAACGCACGGATACCTGTGAGGCTCTTTTCGTCTCGTTACTGAAGCCTTATGGAAGGCTGCAGATCAGCGGCGTCGAAATCCGCCTCCGCAAGATTGGCCGTGAGTTGAACTTCCAGAAGGTGCATCCGCATAAGTTTCGCAGAACGCTGGCTACAATGGCAATCGACAAGGGTATGCCTATTGAGCAGGTGCAGCAGCTTCTCGGCCATCAGAGCATTGATACGACGCTTCAATACGCTATGGTGAACCAAAACAACGTAAAGGAGTCTCACCGCAAGTTCATCGGGTAGCTGTTTGCAATTCTCAATTTATGGAGCAGTTCAGCATGTCACAGGCTGAAAGCAACGGATGGAGTATTGTCCCGGTCACCTCTGTTGTTATAAAGCCATTGAGTGGAGAATGGGGACAGGAAGACACAGATGGAACCGGAGTAAAAGTATTACGGACTACCAATTTCACCGACAGTGGTTTCATCGATTATACTGAGGTGGTTAGGCGGTGTATTGAGTTAAAAAAGGTTGAAGCAAAAGCTCTCCGTGATGGGGATATCCTTATAGAAAAATCCGGTGGATCAGACACAAAGCCTGTTGGTAGAGTGGTTTTCTATCAGGAAACATCCGAGAATTTCCTTTTTAACAATTTTACAGCTCTGCTACGACCAAACACCCCAAAGCTCAACAGTCGGTTCCTATTCACATTCCTGTTTGTAACTTACTGGAATGGAGGAACTAAACTCTACGAGAATAAGACCACCGGAATTCACAACCTAAAGCTGGCGGATTATTTGGATAACACGATGATTCCAATCCCGCCAATCGAGGATCAAGAGGTATTTGCGGCGTTCGTGGAACAGAGCGATAAATCAAAATATAACGCCTCACAAGCGATGAGGCTTTGAATAGAGAACGAAACCAAGGTGAAAGGATGGTTTAGTGCATGAATATTAACAACATCAACGTAAACAAGTATCCGGTATCGCAGGTGTTTGACCCGGATTCAAAGGTAATCTTCGAAATTCCGAAGTATCAGCGTGAGTACACTTGGGGCTCCAGAGAATGGGAGGCCCTGTTTGACGACCTCACTGAAAACGATGATGGGTATTTCCTCGGCTCGATCATTTGTATCAACTCGGCCACGGATACGATTAACGCACCGAAGTTTGAGGTTGTTGATGGCCAGCAGCGACTGACTACACTCAGTCTGTTCCTTGCCGCACTCTATACCACCCTGAATTCATATAAAGATCTGCTGGATGAGGACCAGCAGTCGGATATTCTTCAGCTCAAGCGCAAACTGGTGCTGAAGAAAACTCAGTCCGATATTCGTGTCGTCCCGCAGGTCCAAGGCAGCAACCGTGACGATTTCATGGGCCTCCTCGCAAAAATCGGTATTATCCCGAAGCGACCTATGCCCAAGTTCGCCGGACTTCGGAGAATCGAAAAAGCGTACAACTACTTCAAAAAGCGCATCAATGCTGTTCTGGATGATGCATCCGACAAGGTGCTCGCCATGTTCCGAATCCTCGATAAGGTGAATTCTGCAATTCTCGTCATGATCGAGGTGTCGAATCATGCTGATGCATACACCCTTTTCGAGTCTCTGAACAACAGAGGCACTCCGTTGACATCAGTCGACCTTATCAAGAACCTGCTTCTGGCCCGATTGGATGTCAATGGCGACGGCGATATTGACTACTATTTCTCTCGCTGGACTGAAATCCTTTCTGACCTCGGTGATGAATACTCTGATCAAGAACGTTTCTTCAGGCAGAATTACAATGCCTTCAGGAAGAAGCTCAATGCTCCATTCCTCAAAGGCGACCGTCAGTATCCTCTCGGCACTATTGCAACCCGGTCTACCATGCTGGACATCTATGAAAAGATCATCACCAAGGACCCTGTTGCCGCTCTGGACGAGTTGACTGAAAATGCAGCAATCTATGCCGGTATCATTTTGAACAAGACGGATACCCTTTCCGACGAACAGCGTGAAAGCTATCTGGATCTGCAGCGTGTTCAAGGTGCTCCGTCCTATCTGTTCATTATGTACTTGATTAAGCATCAGGAGTCGCTTGGCGTAACTGACGAGGATGTAGTAAAAATCTGCAAGCTGCTGGTCAACTTCTTCATCCGTCGTAATTTGACCGATACTCCGCCTACTCGTGATTTGACCCGTATCTTTATGTCGTTTATCGAGGCGATAGAACAGAACGAGTACCGTGGTGCAGATATTTATACAAACCTGCGTGATACCCTCATTTCCGTTTCCGCTTCCGATGAGTTCTTTGAAGAGAAACTGCGTGGTCCTGTGTACGATGATAACAGCGGTGCTACCCGTTTCATCCTCTGCATGATGGCAAAGCGTGGTATGACCCGTGAAAACGTGCAGGATCTCTGGAGGAAAACGAACAGCAATCAGTACGTTTGGTCTATCGAACACATCTTCCCGCAAGGACCGAATATTCCAGACAGCTGGGTGGATATGATCGCTGGAGGTGACCGTGAAAAAGCGAAGGAATATCAGTCGCTCTATGTTCACACGTTCGGCAACCTCACGATCACAGGGTACAATAGTACGTTGAGCAATAAGGCCTTCAATGAAAAGAAGGAACGCAAAGATAATAATGGTCAGTACATCGGTTACCGCAACGGACTTAATCTGAACGATGACGTCTGCGATAAGGATGAATGGACGGTAGATATCATCAAGGCACGGACAGATCGCATGGTGAAGGAAATCATGGCGATGTTTGCGCTGTAAGACAAAGGAGGGATTTCTTCTGGCACGTAAGGATAAATCTTTTGCGGCATATCTGGAAGATCAGCATTATGACTTGATGTTCAAGCGGCTCAAGTCATACATATTCCAGAATCGTGGAGGGCTGAATTTACACACCAGCCTTGTTCCTGATCCGAGCTATACTGAGCTCGATGATCTTCATGTAATGGGAGTTTCTTTTAAGGAGACGGAAGACGACCGTATCCTTTTTAGAGCTGCTGTGCAAGCGGATGTTATCGTAAAATGTCGCTCCAGACGTGACTACGAAGAAGACATCGTCTATCCGTGGTTTTCCATCTCTTTTACAGGTATCCTCCGTTGTGGCCTCAATATGGTTACTATCACATCTGTGGGTGAATACAGCAAGGAACGCTTCAGTAAAGAAGACGCTCTGTCTCAGTATTTGATCCCATATGTGTACTCAAAGGACCTTGATGCTCACGCTGAAAAATTCCTGAAAAAGTACTGCCCGAAAGCATTAGAAACGCCTATGCCGCTGCCAATCAAGGAAGTATTGGAAGCGATGTGTCTTACCGTTCATCACGCTCCTCTTCCTGACGGCGTTTTTGGCAGGACCTATTTCAACAATGCGACTGTCGATATTTACGACCGGGACAGAAATGTTGTGTCTGCTGACATTGAGGAAGGAACAATTCTGGTTGATCCGGATGTATTCTTCATGCGTAATATCGGCTCTGTGAACAACACCATCATTCACGAGTGCGTCCATTGGGACAAGCACTATAAGTTCTTTGAGCTTCAGAAACTTGTCAACCCTGAACTCACATCTATTTCCTGTGCTGTCGTTGAGGAGTATAAAAAAGGAGCCGGTGGTTTAAGTGAGGAACTGGCATGGATGGAGTGGCAGGCTAATGCCATCGCTCCGAAAATCCTGATCCCTGCAAAGACAGGCCGTGCAAAATTAAGTGAACTTCTCTACACGCTTAGTCGTGCATTCCCCTCAGATAGCAAAGCATCCATCATGCAGCTTGCTATCAGTGAGTTTGCCGATTTCTTCAAGGTTTCCACGATGGCCGCAAAGATCAGAGCCATTGAGCTGGGCTTTGATCAGGCCGCCGGTGTATTCAACTATGTAGACGGGCAATATTACCCGCCGTTCTCCTTTACCAAGGGATCTTTAAAGAAGGATCAGACCTTCATCATCGACAGGAACAACGCCATTATCGAATCGCTGTTCAATCAGGACCTTGCAGAAGATTTCAAAGCAGGCCGGTTTATTCACGCTGGCGGCATGATGGTCATCAACGATCCTAAGTACGTTGTCGTACAGAATGAGCGTGCTGAACTTACAGAATATGCTCTGGCGCATGTCGATGAATGCTGTTTGGTATTTGACCGCACGACAAGAGTCAGCAGCCACTACGACGACTCCTTCTACCGGATCTGTTTCCTCTGCCGTGACGCTGATTCAAAGAGCTTCGTGGAGGCAAAGTTCAATCCCAAGGAAGGCAAAAACGAAGATGTTCAGAAACGTGCCCGTGAAATGGCTGCTATCGCAGCGGAGGCAAAACGGGTATCTGATATTCTCGCAGAAGTTCCGTCCTCATTCTGTGGCACCCTCGATTATCACGTAAAACGTCGTGGATATACCAACGAGAAGATGGAAGAACGCACCGGTATCAGCTCTCGAATGATTCAGGACTACCGTAATAAGAAAGACGCCAAACCCACCCTGCAAAGTGTGCTTGCCCTCTGTATCGGCTTGAACTTGCACCCGTCCTTCTCATACGATCTGATTAACAAGGCCGGGTACAATATCATGGCCGCCAATGAGGAATATCTCATTTACCGGTATCTGATCGATAATCACCACATGGAGAACATCTTAATGTGGAATGCAAAGCTACAAGATGCTGGTATCCCGCAGCAACTGCCCAAAAACGGGAACAAATTGACTGTTCCTGAAAAATAATTCGGAAGTCGCACTTCCGGTATAAAACCCTGATTTATCAAGGCTCTTATGTCTTTCAAGACATGAGGGCCTTCTTTTTTTGCCTATTTTCAGGCTTTTTCGGCCATCAGAACCGGAAGTCCCACTTCCTCGTGAAAATCCGAAATCTCAATAAAATAATACCTGTGAGTGAAAGCTCACACCCACAAGCGGTACGTCCACTGGCCCCGGACGATCCAGTACCGCCTGATGGGACAAGTTAATACGAACAGCTGCCTACTGGATAAGGAAGCTGCAGACCGGAACGGAGAAATCTCCGTCGGGACTGTGGTTGGATTTCTATACCCATTTTGCAGCTGACCATGAAGGTTTCCTCCGTTCCAAGCAAATCGAACGGAGGAAATTTTCATGCAAAACAACGACAAGAAGTACTTTATCCCGGTCGACGGGACCCCTATCGAGGTCAGCGAGGAAGTTTACAGGGCATACTACCAGCCCATCTGGAACATCCGCTACCACGCCCAGAAGAACGGCGAGTGCCGCTGCACCAAGGCCCAGCTTTGGAAATGCGACGGTGTTTGCCCCGGCTGCCCGTTCTACGCTGCCGGTAAGAAGGTTTCCATCGATACGCCTATCGGCGGCGAGGAAGACGAGCTTACCCTTGGCGACACGCTGGCCGACGACGCACCGTCTGCGGAGTCCATCCTTATGGACAAGGAACTGCTCGACGCTCTATACGACGAGCTGAACCGCCTTGACCCGGACGGCAGACGCATCTGCGAGCTTATCATGCAGGGCAAGACGGAGCGTGAAATCGCTGCCGACATGGGCAAACGCCAGTCGACCATCAACTATCAGAAGAACAAGGTGTTCTCCATCCTGCGTGAAGCCCTGAAGGACTTCATCTAATACCCAACAAAGGCCGCCGTGGAAGCAATTCTGCGGCGGTCAAAATTTTTTTCAAATTTTTTCGTTCAAAACACCGGTTTTCCTCCAGTGGGTACTGAGGACAGCAAAACAACACAGGTCCTCAGAAAGGAGGAACCGCCAATGAGTGAGTCCAGACCCAACAAGGCCGTCACCGATGAAGAGCTCATCGGAGTGCTTACGGCAATCAGCGTAGTGTCAAGACGTCTGGCGAGGAAGCTGATTCAGCTGAACCAGACAAGCCAATCTCAGGAAGGAGGAAAACGTGGTGAGCAAAATGAGCGAAATGGAAGCGACCATCAGGGAGTTGCGGGATATTGCATCTTCTATTAACGACATCGCCAACTGGCTGACCGGCGCATTCAGCGGCACCGAGGAAGCGGCCCCTGCTCCGGAACCGGAAAAGGCACTCACCCTCGAAGAGGTCAGAGCGATTCTGGCAGAAAAGTCCCGTGATGGCCTCACCGCTCAGATCCGTGACCTTCTCCTGAAGTACGGTGCCAAGAAGCTCTCCGAGGTTGACCCGGCAAGCTACAAGGCATTGTTAGCGGATGCGGAGGTGCTCGGCAATGGCTAATCACGCACTTCTCTCAGCATCGTCATCGCACAGGTGGCTCAACTGCCCACCCTCAGCAAGGCTCTGTGAGGGCTACGACGACAAGGGCAGCGATTTCGCAGCCGAGGGCACCGACGCCCATGCCCTCTGTGAGTACAAGCTCCAGAAGGCACTCGGCATGGAGGCAAATGACCCGACCGAAGACCTCACTTGGTACAACTCCGAAATGGAGGAATGTGCCAACGGGTATGTGTCCTTCGTAATGGAGCTGGTCGAGGAGGCCAAGAAGACCTGCCCGGACCCTGTGGTCCTGATCGAACAGCGGCTCGACTACTCCAAGTATGTCGAAGAGGGCTTCGGCACCGGCGACTGCGTCATCATTGCAGACGGGACACTGCACATCGTGGACTACAAGCACGGCAGAGGCGTTCTGGTCGAAGCCGATGACAACCCGCAGATGAAGCTGTACGCCCTCGGTGCGCTGGAGCTGTTCGACTGCATCTACGACATCGACACCGTCAGCATGACCATCTACCAGCCCCGACGCTCTAACGTCAGCACCTTCACCATTCCAAAGGACGAACTCTACGAGTGGGCCGATCAGGTTTTGGCCCCGACTGCAGAGCTTGCCTTCAACGGAGACGGTGAATACCACTGCGGCGAATGGTGCCAGTTCTGCAAGGCCAAAGCTGACTGCCGTGAAAGAGCCAATGCCAACATGGAGTTTGCCAAGTTCGAGTTCAGGCAGCCGCCTCTGCTGACAGATGAAGAGGTCGAGGAAATCCTCGGTCGCATCGACGAGCTGATCGCTTGGGCCTCCGACATCAAGGACTATGCGCTACAGGCAGCCATCAGCGGTAAACAGTGGTCCGGCTACAAGCTGGTCGAGGGCCGCTCCAACCGCAAGTACACAGACGAGAATGCCGTCATCGCAGCCGTAACAGCTGCCGGGTACGACCCCTACGAACACAAGATTCTCGGCGTCACCGCCATGACCTCGCTTCTCGGAAAGAAACAGTTCAACGACATTCTTGGAGGCCTGATCACCAAGCCTCAAGGCAAACCCACGCTGGTGCCGGACAGCGATAAGAGGCCGGCAATGACAACCATTATCGATGATTTCAAGGAGGATAACTAATATGTCAAATTCTACTAAGCTCGCAAACCCCATGAAGGTTATCACCGGCAAGGACACCCGTTGGTCCTATGCCAATGTCTGGGAGGCCAAGTCCATCAACGGCGGCACCCCGAAGTTCAGCGTCAGTCTCATCATTCCGAAGACTGACACCGTGACCGTTCAGAAGATCAAGGCAGCGATTCAGGCGGCCTATGAGGAAGGTCAGGCCAAGCTCAAAGGCAACGGTCGCACCGTACCGCCCCTCACTGCTATCAAGACGCCTCTTCGTGACGGCGACACCGAGCGTCCGGATGATCCGGCTTACGCTGGCAGCTACTTCATCAACGCCAACTCCGCCACGGCTCCCGGCATTGTGGACGCCGACTGCAATCCGATCCTGACCCGCTCCGAGGTTTACTCCGGCGTGTACGGTCGTGCCAGCATCAACTTCTACGCTTTCAACTCCAACGGCAACAAGGGCATCGCCTGTGGGCTGAACAACCTGCAGAAGATCCGTGACGGCGAACCCCTCGGCGGCAAGTCCAGCGCAGCGTCTGACTTCTCCACCGATGCGGATGAAGATTTCCTGTCTTAAGGAGGTACGCACCATGAACGCTACTACGATTCTTTGCATCCTGCTTCTGTCCCTCTATCTGGTTCTGGCTGTGTTCTGGATCGTCAGGTCCATCATCGACACCATCGACGACCGCAAGCGTGAGAAGCGTAATGCTGCTCTTGAGACTGAGCGTGAAGCTCGCAACGCCAAATGGGAAGCCGAGCGTCAGCAGCTTGAACGAGAACGTGCCATTCGTGAAGTCGAGTACCACGAGGCCCGAATGAAGGAGCTCGAACAGAAGTAATGTCCGGTCTGTGGGTGGTGGGAGCAATCCTGCCACCCTTTCAGGCTACGGAAAGGACCGATGTATATGAAAACACTCAGTATTGATATTGAAACCTACAGCAGCGTGGACCTTGCCAAGTGTGGCGTCTACAAATATACCGAGGCGACAGATTTCGACATTCTTCTCTTCGGATATTCCGCAGACGGCAACCCCGTGCAGGTGGTCGATCTTGCCTCTGGTGAGACAATCCCGCCGGAGGTCATCGCTGCGCTGACAAACGATGATGTGACGAAGTGGGCCTTCAACGCTCAGTTTGAGAGGATATGCCTTTCCCGCTGGCTCCGGGATCACGGCGGTTTTGATAACGCCTACTACAGCATCCCGGAAGACACCGTAGGTAATTACCTCGATCCGACCTCATGGAAATGCACCATGATCTGGTCCGCTTACATGGGCTTGCCGCTGTCGCTGGAAGGCGTCGGTGCTGTTCTGGGCCTCGGAAAGCAGAAGCTGACCGAAGGCAAAGAGCTCATCAAGTATTTCTGCCAGCCCTGTGCGCCGACAAAAACCAACGGCGGTCGCACCCGCAACCTACCGGAAAACGCTCCGGACAAGTGGGCCGCCTTCAAACGGTACAACATCCGTGATGTCGAGGTCGAGATGTCCATTCAGGAAAAGCTCGCCAAGTTCCCTGTGCCGGAAACAGTCTGGGAGCAATACCACCTCGATCAGGAAATCAACGACAGAGGCGTCGCCCTTGATATGGAGCTGGTGCATCAAGCCATCGCTATGGACACCCGCTCCCGTGCGGATCTCACTGCTGCCATGAAGAAGCTGACCGCTTTGGACAATCCCAACTCCGTGCAGCAGATGAAACAGTGGCTTTCGGACAACGGTCTGGAGGTGGATTCTCTCGGCAAGAAGGAAGTCGCTGAAATGCTCAAGACCGCTCCGGCAGAGCTGCAGAAGGTTCTCCTTCTCCGGCAGCAGCTGGCCAAATCGTCTGTCAAAAAGTATCAGGCGATGGAAAAGGCAGTCTGCGCCGATGGTCGTGCTCGTGGAATGTTTCAGTTCTACGGTGCCAACAGGACCGGTCGTTGGGCTGGACGCATTATACAGATGCAGAACCTACCCCAGAACCATCTTCCGGATCTGGCAGAGGCTCGTGGGCTTGTCCGCTGCGGCGACTTTGAAGGCGTGGAACTTCTCTACGAAGATGTGCCGGATACGCTCTCCCAACTGATCCGCACCGCCTTTGTGCCGAAGCCGGGATACAAGTTCATCGTCTCCGACTTCTCGGCAATCGAGGCCAGAGTGCTGGCGTGGTTTGCCGGTGAAATCTGGCGTCAGGAGGTCTTTGAAAAAGGCGGCGACATCTACTGCGCTTCCGCATCGCAGATGTTCAAGGTCCCTGTTGAAAAGCACGGCGTGAACGGCCACCTGCGGCAAAAAGGCAAAATCGCTGAACTCGCCCTCGGCTATGGCGGCTCTGTCGGAGCTCTCAAAGCGATGGGAGCCTTGGAGATGGGCCTTTCGGAAGACGAGCTTCAGCCGCTGGTCACTGCTTGGCGCAACTCGAACCAAAACATTGTGAGGTTCTGGTGGGACATCGACCGGGCAGCTATGAATGCCGTGAAGTATCACATGGACGGCGAGGTCTGCGGAGTCAAGTTCTGCTACCAAAGCGGGATGCTCTTCATTACGCTCCTGTCCGGCAGACGCCTTTCCTATGTAAAGCCTAAGCTCGGTACAAATCAGTTCGGCAGCGAGTGTATCACCTACGAGGGTATCGGCGGCACAAAGAAATGGGAGCGGCTGGAGACCTACGGACCGAAGCTCGTGGAGAACATCGTCCAAGCCACCTCCCGTGACATTCTCTGCTACGCCATGCGGACCATGTCGCACTGCTTCATTACCATGCACATTCACGACGAGCTGGTCATCGAAACCAGACCCGGCGTCGACCTGAAGGTTCTCTGTGAGCAGATGGGCCGGACCCCGCCGTGGGCAAACGGGCTCAAGCTCCGTGCCGATGGCTACGAGACCATGTTTTATAAAAAAGACTGATTCTGATTCGTTCAAATACCACTAACCCCTCCAGTGGGTAGTGAGAACTTTAGATTGGAGGTGCCTATCATGGCCGAATACAAAAACGCAGAAGGTTATGCCGATCCCACAGCATTCGGAGCCTTCTGTGCCATTGAAAAAGAAGAAAAAGCTCTCCGGGCATTCAGGCCCATCGTGTATATCTGCAGTCCGTATGCCGGAGATGTCGAACGCAACACCGCTGCCGCCAGACGCTACAGCCGTTTTGCGGTAGAGGCCGGATACATTCCCATCGCACCGCACCTGCTGTTTCCGCAGTTCCTTGACGACAACAAGCCCAAGGAACGTGAGCTTGGTCTGTTTTTCGGGAATGCCATCCTGAGTAAATGTGCTGAGATGTGGGTCTTCGGTGACCGGATCTCCGAGGGAATGGAGGCCGAGATCAAGAGAGCAACTTGGAAGGGACATCGAATCCGCTACTTCAGCGAGACCTGCGAGGAGGTAATAAGATGAAATTCACTTTATACCGCTCCAACTGTCTGGAGGTGCCGGAAAACTGCACATACCCTCACAAAGTCGAGGTCACCGGGAAGGACAGCCTCATCGAAGCTGTAAAGCACGATTATGTTTGTGCTGAGTATCAGGGCAACTACCGCAGCAACGACAATTTCATCGGCTCCGACTGCTTGCCGGTCGATTGTGATAACGACCACAGCGACGATCCGGAAGAATGGGTCTATCCCTCAGACGTTGCTACTGCTTTTCCCAGTGTTGCCTTTGCGGTTCATTACAGCCGCAATCACATGAAAACCAAAGGCGGCAAAGCTGCACGGCCGAAGTTCCACGTCTTCTTCGCCATTGATCGAGTCACCGAACCCGGCCAGTACAGCGAGATGAAAAAGCTGGTCAACAGCATCTTCCCGTACTTTGACACCAAGGCACTCGATGCCGCTCGGTTCTTCTTCGGTACAAAGGAGCCGGAGGTCGAAATCTTCGACGGCCCGATGACGCTTACTACCTTCCTTGCTGACGACGATTTCGACGCCAACATGGACTCCGGCAGCTACGGCGACATTGTCATTCCCGAAGGCAGCCGCAACGCCACAATGTCCCATTATGCCGGACGGATTCTGAAACGCTTCGGC
>ULWL01047379.1_pt1 | contig 12009 bp, 18 predicted proteins | sample 1960171 | NCBI WGS metagenome assembly ULWL01 (sample SAMEA4835807, study PRJEB28245) | human gut metagenome | biome: gut microbiome; material: fecal sample | place: Denmark | collected 2008 | reverse complement strand
GTGCTTGGTAGGCGTGCCGCCTTTTTTAGTCTGCCATCATCAGAGCCGGGAGACCATCCCACGGCTGACGCTCCAAGGTCGGAGCGTTTCGGCTATGCTTCTTTTACTATAAAATCCTTTTCAACTCTGCGCGCCTGCGCTGGTGTCATTGCTACAACTCCTATGATTGCCTTTGTCGCCTTGTCTGTGATCTTGTAATTTTTCATATTGTTTTTCCTCGCTTTCGTTTTTGCTTTTCTTTTCTTAACTTGCCTTTACTATATCACTTTCAAAAGTGATAGTCAAGTGTTTTTATAACTTTTTTTAGTTATATTTTTCTTGACTTTTTCGCCACCATATTATAATATAGAACACAAGCAAATAATTGCGGAAGGAGGGTATAAGATGCTCAAATATAAATTTAATGTAGGCGATGCGCTGGATCGTGTCGGGTTTACTTCGTATAAGGCAAAAACAAGCGGTATACTAAGCCAAGACACGCTAAGGAAGATCAAGAAAGAAGATACAAATATATCACTAAAGGCAATCAACAGCTTATGCATGATCTTAGACATGCAGCCGAAAGATCTTCTTATATATGAAGAGACAGACACGGAGAAAGAGCAGAAAGAAAAACTTTAATATTTTTCAAAATATCACTTGACAAAGTGACAAACAAGCGGTATTATAAGACCAAACAAAAACGAAAGGACGCCAGATGGCGAAGGGTGGAAAGTATGAAGTATAAATATTATGTGGTTGCAGTTAGTACAAAATCAGATGATGAGTGGGAAATATTGAAGACGAACAGCAAAGAGGAGGCTATCAAAGCAGCAAAGGAAGAGGACTTCACGAACAGAAGAGACGGCAACAAAGAGACCATAGAAATCCGCATGTATGAGGAAGATATTGAGGACGAAGATTGCGAGTGCTTCGATTATGACACATTAGATCTCAAAATTGATCTTTTAGACTTCATCCGGGAAGCAGAAGAGGGAAACGGCGTCCAGAATGACAGCGAGCAAGTGTGGGTTGAAGTTCGCGGAAATCAGTACACAATTTCAATTGATAGCGTGTTGGATCACGAAGAAGAGACACCATTTGAAGCTTCTATGGAGCTTGAAAACAACCACGATCACGAAGCATGGGATGATCTGTATCAACAGTATTTAGAAGATTAGAAAAACGACAAAGAAGCGACTAAATAGTCGCTTCTTTGTTTGCATATAAATATATGCCCGATAGACATATAAAAGCCATATATACAATATATAGAGTCTATACACCCATAGATTATTGACATATACTTGATATAGTGGTATAGTATAGCCAATTTATAAAGCTTGTATATCTGCTATGTACAGATGCGCCCGGAGTACATAAGCAGCCAAGCCAAGGCAAGAGGGCGCGAATATATGAACGTTCGCCGGTTAGATCAGTCTAGCCGGCTTTTTTATTTGTCAAAGATCAGGAAGGAAGGCGCGAACATGGAGCAGGTCGAACAGGTACAAGAAAGAGAAAGAGATATAGAAACCTTTGAAAATGATATAGCTATGTATTTGCGCATCTTTTGCGAAGAACAAGATATTGAGGACATGCGCGCCGCGCCTCAATCTGTATATAATGCATGCCTTAGATATATTCAACGCCATGTATTTAGAGATAAAGATATATTGAGAGATAAGAGCAATATATATAATATAAATAATAATATTATGAGTAACTATAATAGATATAATTATGATCTATTAAATGATATATGTGATTATTATATATATATGTCTATGTTATATGATAAAGAAGTATCTATTATGGGTTTTAGTAATCTTACTGGTATAGATAATGATACAGTGACTACATGGAATAAAGCGGATCGGCTAAGCTCCTCGAGTATGAGGATATACAAAAAACTTTGTGAAAATCGCGAAGAATCGCTTTCCAATAAGCTTGTAACGGGTAACAAGAACCCTGTTGGCGTAATAGCTGTATTAAATCGTCAATTCGGCTGGGCTTCTCCATATACGAGCGATTCCAACAGGCAACAGCAACCGCTTACAGCTGCACAGCTTCCAAGATTAGATATACAACCACAAGATATAGTAATTGACGGTGTAAAAACAGAGTGTACTTAGTTTTTACATTCGATTTTATTCAATTATTTGTGCAGATTGACGATAGATCAGGCGCAGCGGATCAGCTCCATAATAGGGGGGTGGGGGTTAGACAGGACCAGGAAAACGCCCCTACTAAGCACCCCAAACATTTTTCAAAGCAAAAAGCCCTATTATATATAATATAAATATATAGAACCATTACACATACACATATAATAAATAATTAAATTATATAAATGTAATGCATATATGATTGTTATATATAAGGGTTTTACAGATAACGGATATATAGTTATGTAAGGAGTGAATAACCATGAATGAAGGGTACGGAACAGCATTTTGATTTCTAAAAATTTTTCAAAAAATAAAAAAGGGTTGATTTAATGGGAGATTAAAGATGAAATTATTTTCAAAGCGAAAAAATAAAAATTCAGAAAATGAAAATCGAGAAGTGCAAGACCGTAAAGAGCCTGAACCTCGTACAACAATTATTCATTCACAACGCATTTGCAAGGGACTTCTTTACAGCACAGAAGATTCAGAGTTAGTTGTTTGTTGGAAACATTCGGATTCTTGTGAAGAAGATAAAGCTGCGTTATTTAAGACAAAAAACGGAAGATGGTTTCGTTGCTTACAAAAAACAAAGGAATATGTGTACTTCAACCTTGATATATGCAAATACATTGTTGAGGAAAAAAAGATCAGTTATTCAAATATTATTCCAATCAACGAAGATTATGCAAAAAGAACGGTCGGCGATTATGACGTTCAGAAGTATATGGAGCTGTGGGGAGACGAGGTAGAAGAAGCATGATAACGTATCGAGACATACACCGGCTCCGTTCTACAGGATATAAGGTGTGCAGAATCACAGACCGGATTTATCTGGTATCTCTGTATTCGAGACGGGAATATGACGGAAATCCGGTATCAACGATTGCAAAGTGGATTTTATCTCACGTATACGCAATACGGGTAGTTGAGAGGTGGATTTAATGAGCGAATGTGGAGTAATAACAAGAACTGTAACAGATAATGTCAATCATCCGTCGCATTATGAGACAGGGAACTTTGAGTGCATTGACGTTATGATAGAAACGCAAGGCAAAGAAGCCGTGATGGACTTCTGCGTGTGCAATGCTTTTAAGTACATATACAGGCATAACAACAAAAATGGCGTTGAAGATGTCAAAAAGGCTAAATGGTATCTGGATAAATATATTGAATTGTCAGAAAAATAAAAAAGCCGCTGATTTGCGACTTAATTATTTTCAACATAAGATTTCAGAATGTGTATCACGAGATTAGAAAGAGATCGACCTTGCTTTTTTGCAATTGCTTCCAGATCAACACGTAATTCACTTGGAACACGAACTGTTATTTGAGCATCGTTTTGCTTTTGCTTTTTAGCCATATATTACACCTCCATAAGCATAATATAACATAAACGGATAAATATTGCAATGCAAAGCAATAAAAAGCATTGCAAAGCATTGCAAAGCATTACATTTTATGGTATAATACCCATATCAATTAAAGATAAGGGGTGTGTATTTATGATTATAGGCTATGCGAGAGTGTCAACCAAGGAACAGAACCTTGCAAGACAGTTAGAAGCACTAAAAAACGCCGGATGTGAAAAGATTTACATGGATAAGTTATCCGGCAAGGACTTTGAACGTCCAGATTATCAGACTATGATTGCCAATTTAACGAGTGACGATGTTCTCATTATCTTGTCTATCGACCGGCTTGGCAGAAACTATGATGAGATCATGGATGAATGGCGAAGAATCACTAAGACAATCAAAGCAGACATTAGGGTTCTCGATATGCCGTTACTTGACACGACTATCGGAAGAACCGGAGACTTGACAGATACATTTATCGCTGATCTGGTATTGCAGATTCTTTCTTACGTTGCGAATCTCGAACGAGAGCATATCAGAGAGAGACAGGCAGAAGGAATCGCTATCGCAAAGAAAGAAGGAAAATACAAGGGCGGCACAAAGAAAAATGTAGATAGTGAATTGCTTGACAGCAATTTGATTCTTTACCGGTCCGGTAAGATCACCAAGTCTGCATTTGCGAAGAATATCGGTGTATCACGACCGACTTTAGACAGGATTTTGTCAGAATACGCTGCATAAGCGTTTTTATGCTCTATCGCCAAAAGGTAAGGCACAGGACTTTGACTCCTGCATTTGTTGGTTCGAATCCAACTAGGGCAGTTTGGATTCTTAATGTTTTTCATTTTGGAATTCTCCTTTCGTAACCCACTAGCGGAAAGCTGATTAAAGAGCCGTCACAAGGCTCGGTGGGTTTTGCCGGTTGAATACCGGCACGTATAAACCCCTTTTATCCCATGGGGAACACACATTTCTCCTTTGCGCATTTCCCATCCCCAAGAGGATGCGCACACGAAGCATAGATCAATGGCAGATCATACGGTTTTACACACCCCACGTTTTCCCGTAAATTCCGGTTCGATTCCGGGTGCTTCGTATCTCACAACCTGCATACCCACGAATACGTTTTGACGCAACAAACTATTTTTTATCGGGTTGTGAGTGTAATATCTTGTCTGATTCTATGTCACTGATTCGCGGTGCGTGACTAACGAACAGTCTTGGATTTTGCGCGGTGTTCACGCGTGCGCCACACAATTTCGACTTATTTGTGACTAGGATTTGTCACTTCGACATGTAGTGTAATTGGCTAGCACAGTTCACGTATTGTGGCACAAGTGGAGTTCGAATCTTCCGTGTCGATTCCCTTGCAAAGGGACGTGTAAAGCAATGAAAAATCGGAGCTTAGTTGTTGGTTATCTTTGCATCCGTAAAACCATCTTGCTTTTCAGTTGATGCGTGGCGGAATAGGTAAACGCTTAAGCATAAGGCAATCCACACTTTGGTTAAGAACAAATTGCCGAATTAAAAAGGCGGCAAAGGAACCTGTATTGGTGTTACCTGTTGTGAAAAAGTGATTGCCATGTGTGGTGCAAATCCACACCGCATCAAGAGTCCGGTTAGCGACCGGATAGGCAGGCGTTGCGGTATTCCCTGCCGAATCAATAAAATGCTGATATGGGTTGCTTGACAGTCGAACATGGACAAGTGGTAATAAGTGGTCGGATGATACTTTCCTATATCAGAAACCGTACACGGAGAAGCGGCAACGATTGGCGGTGTTGCGGCAGACTGTAAATCTGTTCCCACGTGGTAAACATTATAGGTTCAATTCCTATCTTCTCCATTTACAGCAAACTAGGTTCGCTACCGAAAAGCACGACCACGGTGCCTGTTTGCTGGATTTTATTATGTGGGTAGCATGTATCACGGACATGCATGATAATATCTGGTGGAGGTATTGATTATTATGGCAGATAAAAAAATTAAAAAAGCGTTAATAAGAGAAGATCTTCTTACTATTACAGGAGATTACAGAAAAGCAGTTATTCTCAACCAATTTATTTATTGGTCTGAGAGAGTTGCGGATGCTGACAAGTTTATTGAAAAAGAAAACGAGATAGCAAGAAACAACGGAGAAAATGAAAGAGAACTGTTTTTTGGATGGATATATAAAACAGCTGATGAACTTTCAGAAGAGGTTATGCTTGGATTGTCTGCGAGCCAGATCAGAAGATATATAAATGATCTTGTATCTATGGGATTTATTGATAAAAGGACAAACCCAAAATACAAATGGGATAGAACAATGCAATATAGGGTAAACCTGGTTAATATTGCAAAGGCATTAAAGAAAAATGGATATCCTTTAAGCGACTATAGAATAGAAATTCCAAATGATGAATCTCCCATTACGCATGGATGCGTAATCAATGACGCACAAATGCATAATCAAAACGATTCAAATGCGCAAACAATACCATATAATACAAATATATATTACAATACAGATAATACATCTTATGCTTTTCCTAAAGGAAAAGTTAGTTCATGCTTTTCTCCCGAAAAGGCGGTCGAGCAAAGCAATGTTAAATATCGAATTGATGATGTTCCGAACCTTGTTAGTCGATATGCAGAACCGAACACGCTAGGAAGCCGAATAATCGACCTTAGAAACATTATCCTATATTTTATCGACAGGTACAACGAAAATTCAAATACAAGGCATATAGACGTATCAGAAAGTGCAATTAAGAGTATCGTCGATGCATATTTCCATCCGACCGGCAAAGTAGTTGATTGTGAATCAGAAGATTATATGTGGATGATTGATGATTACTTTGCAACCGACTACAAGATGAATGGCAGGCGCGTATCTAAGAGCTTGCAGCATTTCTTTTCAGGGAAGATCAGAGAGAATATCTACATGAAACGGATATAGGAGTGATAGATATGTGTGATTTTTGCAAAGATATAAAACGAATATCATACGGTGAAGAGATAGAGTGTACAGAAATAGGTTTTGCGAGAGAAAAAATTATTTTATGCTATATCGACGATAAACTTTGCTTTTATGGGTTCAATAAATATCATTATGAGGATGATGCATATTACGGAAACGTGGATATAAATTATTGCCCTATGTGCGGCAGAAAGTTGGTGGAAGAATGAAAATGTATAAGGATTGTTCGATCTGCAAATATTGTGATGAAGATCTTATTTTTGATGAAGAAACAGGAGAAGAACATCCGTTTTATATTTGCCAAAAAGGAAACGATACATCATTTGACTATGAGTGTAAGGATTTTGAGAGGTATTGGAATGAAAGAAAAAATCAAGATAATATCTGACGGAGAAACAGCAGAGGTTTACATTGACGGCAAAAAGGTAAGATGCACCGATATGGAATTGCATTTTATCGGTCATGTAGACATGGAACCGATGATTACCGTAGATGCTCAATGGCATAAAACGGATGAAAATGGAAATGCAATTTTGAATGAGGATAAAACTGCCATATTGACAGAGGGAATAAAGATAAATTGCTGATTATCAGCGGAAAGGAATATATTATGAAAAAATTATTTGTAAGCGTGCCAATGAAAGGCAGAACAGAGGAAGAAATCAAAGCAAGTATTCAGAAGATGAAAAAGATTGCTGAAATATATGAGGGCGAAGAGTTAGAGCTTATCGACAGCTACATTGAGGACAATCCACCTAAAGACAGCAAAGAAGCTATATGGTATTTGAGCGATAGCATTAAGAAACTGGCACAGGCAGATGTATTTATTGGAATACGTGAGAGTTTTGATTGGAACGGATGTCAGATCGAAAGAGAAACAGCAGAAAAATATGGCATTAAAGCATACGCAATTCCGGTAAGATATGTGATTGATGATTATGATGCACTTTTACGTAAATTACATCTGTCTTGCAATGATGCAATGCCAACATTTTAATAAAAATATTACCGGCTAACAAATGGAGTTAGTCGCTAACCTAGAAGAATTATAGGCAGAGATTTCTTTTCGGCATCTCTGCTTGAATGAGCGGAGGTGCTTTTCTTTATGGCATCTAAAGAACTAATCAACACAGTAAATCAATATGACAATTTTATAAAGACACATCTTGTCGATGAATCCGTAATATCTGCCTACGTAGAAGCCTGTAAGGTGGCTATCAATGGCGAAAAGGATATTGAGTATGGGTTACAAATCACAAAGCGGTCTAAGGGCATTATAGAGCAATTTTGCATGAAGCAGACAGGCGGAACTATATGGGATTTAGAGAAATATGCACAAGATCATAATACGCCATATGACCTGATAGACAAATATTATGATCTTCTAAAATTGGAAAGCTATTACAATTTTGAGAGCTTTATGTATTACATGGAGCGTAAACGTAATTGGAGTAAGCGGTTTTATTATCCAAGAAGAAAGACTTTGAAGGTTGTTGTAAATGACCTTGAAGATTTGGAAAACAGAAAGATCAAATTTTACGGCTTGTCAATGCCATCCCGTGTCGGAAAATCAACAATATGCATATTTTTCCTTGCCTGGGTTGCAATGCGTAGACCAAATAGCCACTCTGCAATGGGCGGACACTCTGGAATCCTTGCAAAAGGATTTTATAAGGAACTTATGAATTTGTTTTCGACAGAAGAATATGCATTTGATGAATTATTTTTCTTTTGGAATCCAGAATATGCAAATAAATCTCTTGTAACAGACAAAAGTGCGGATGAATTTACAATTACTTTGGGTGATCCAGATAGATTCGCAACAATTACTTGCCGAGGTATTGATGGAACATGGATCGGTGCGGTTGATGTATCGAAAGATGGATATTTGTACGTAGATGACTTGGTAAGAGATCGTGAACATTCTCTTAGCCCTACTCGAATGGAAAATACGTATCAAGAATATCTGAATAAGATGGTTGACCGTAAAAATGACGGAGCAAGGGAATTGATGGTCGGTACATTATGGAATGTCCTTGACCCGTTGGAACGATTACGGAAATCTTATGACGGAAATCCAGAGTACAGATTTAGAAGAATACCGGCACTTGATGAAAACGACGAAAGTAATTTTGATTATGAAATAAATGGTTTTTCTACTGCATACTATAGAGATATGAGGGAGAAACTTGATAAGGCTGAATGGGAAGCTAAATTTATGCAGAGACCATTTGTGCGTGAGGGATTGCTTTTCCCGACGGACGAATTAAGATATTTCAAAGGAATATTGCCGGATGGAGATTTTCGCCGTATTGGAGTTGTGGATGTTGCATGGGGCGGCGGAGATAGTCTATCAATGCCGATTGGTGCAGAATACGATAACGGAGATGTATATATTTATGATTGGGTATTCAATAAAGGGGCAAAAGAAGTTACATTGCCTTTGGTGGTAGGAAGAATCATTGGGAACGGAATAAGGCAAACACGATTTGAGGGAAATACAGGTGGAGAATTATACTGCCAATATGTTGATGAAAGGTTGCAGGATCAGAAATATAAATGTTCGTGTACAAGCAGGAAAGCGCCGAATAAAGTCGAAAAGCTATCAAAAATTATAGCATATTCCGGAGACATCAAAAGGAAATTTATTTTCCTTGAATCAAAAAAGGTTACACAAGATCAGTTACAGAAAGATGCAGAATTAGGCGTTGTTCGATACCGAAGAAACGACGAATATCAAGCGGCTATGGACGAATTGACTATGTTTGTATCAATTGGAGAGAACAAACATGATGATGCTGCCGATGGACTTACACAGCTTGAAATGTTTATAGAAAATCCAAATAATCTTGCAACGGCAACAGCAACGGCAAATCCGTTTAGGACAGGAGGCTATTAAATGACAACAGCAAAATACTTATCGCAAATCAAAGAATTTGATATTAAGATTGACAGGAAGATTGCAGAAAAAAATCGGCTACGTGAAATTGCGACATCTACAGGTGGTACCGGTGATGGCGAGCGAGTGCAAACTTCTATTAAGCGTGACAAGTTGGGAGATACCGTTGCAAAGATTATTGACACGGAAAAAGAAATCGACCATTTAATTGACATTTACGTGTCTAAGAAACAAGAAATTATTAAGCAGATCGACCAGATGGAAGATATGGAACAGTATGAGATACTGCATTTATATTTTGTGGACGGATATAATATTAAAGAATGTGCAAAATTTAAAGATTGCAGTACACGAAAAGTTGATTTGCTTAAATCAAAGGCGATGAAAACATTCGAAAAAATGTTCGGAAGATTATATTATGCGTAAGTTTGCGTAAGTTTGCGTTATTTTGCGTATGTTTGCATATTGTTTCGCTACCGCACATATAGTATAGTTAAACTGCAAATGTTGTCTAAAGACATTTCAATTTCTTTCACAGAAAAATCCTTGGAAAAGCATCGTGACGTTATCGCGGTGCTTTTTTAATGCAATTTTTTAGGAGCATAGGATGAAAAGTAAAACAATTTACTGTCCGAGATGCAAACGTAAGGTTGGCATCTATGATGGGCGGTCATCATTCATAATGACATATAGTTGCCGGAAGTGCGGTAAAAGAGTTTCGTTCAATCCGGCATACAACGAGATAAAGATAAAAGACAGACCGCAAAGAGAAGTTTCAAGCGGAGTAACAATTATTTAGGTATGGAAGAATGAATAACAGAATGTATCTCCAAGACCTTGTTCAAGGTCGATATGGAAGAAAAATTGCATATACAAGCGTTGATAAGATAACCGCAGATAATGTTGTCAAAGTTATTGGAGAATGCATTGGAACATTTTACTACAACAAATCTGTTATCCGATATCTTTGGAATTATTACAAGGGAGATCAACCGATTTTGTATCGACAGAAGTTAACAAATGAAGATATCACAAACAGAATCGTGGAAAATCATGCATACGAAATTGTTCAGTTCAAAGTGGGGCAGACCTACGGCGAGCCGATTCAATTCATTAGCCGAAAAGATGATGAAGCAGTCAACAAGGCTGTGGATATGCTCAATGATTTTATGGCAGATGCAAACAAGCAAGAAAAAGACATCAAAGCTGGGGAGTGGCAATCCGCAACAGGAACGTCATTTAAGGCGGCAAGACCTAAAGCAAATTCAGATGTTCCATTTTTAATTGTGGCACCAACGCCCATGAATACTTTTTCAATCTATAACGATAGCACAGAAGAGCCGATGCTTTCCGTTCAGGAGTTAAAAGACGAAAACGGAAATTGGTATAAATTAGCATTTTCTGATACGACATCTTATAAGATTCAAGATGGGAAATTGATTGAGAGCAAACTTCACACATACGACGGAATACCGATTGTTGAGTTTCCTAACAATCACGAAAGAATTTCCGATATCGAGCTTGTTATTGGTATGCTGGATGCGATAAATAATATGCAGTCCAATAGAATGGATGGCGTTGAACAATTTGTGCAGTATTGGATAAAATTCGTGAATTGCCAAATCGACGAGACAGAGTTCGAGAAAATGAAGAAAAGCCATGCTTTGACAGTAAAGTCAAACAATGGAGATAATAAATCCGACGTCGATATTATGACACAGGAATTGAACCAAACACAATGCCAAGTTGCAAAAGATGATATATGGGATAATACACTATCTATTTTGGCAATACCAAACAAACAAGGGAATACCGGCGGAGATACACAAGGAGCCGTAGAACTTCGTAATGGCTGGGACTTCTCTAAGACAAGAGCAAAACTGAAAGACCCTATTGTTAAATCGGCAGAAAAACGGCTTGCAAATGTCGTGTTAAATATCCTTAGAGTAAATGATAACGATCTAAAGTTGTCAATAAGAGATTTTGACGTGCAGATCAATCATAGTCCACAGGATAATATGTACACCAAGGCGCAAACGCTTACAGTATTGCTTCAAGCCGGAATACATCCGCTTATTGCGATAGCAACAGTTGGATTGTGGGGAGACGCAGAAAAGACATTTAACTTGTCGAAACCGTATCTCGAAAATCTGTATAAGACTATTGATGATGCAGAAGCGCAAAAAGCAAAGGCACAAGAAATAGTAGATCAAATGAATAAGAAAGATAAAGCAATTACTGAATAATCGGTAGTTGCTTTTATTTTTATAAATTTTGCACCTATGCGGTAAATAGGAGAAACTCGGCAGGAGCAACCTGCGGTATCAAAAGCGTGAGTTTACGGAGGTAATTATGACAAGAGACGACGTATTGAAACTATTTCCGGATGCGACTGATGATCAGATTACTAATCTGTTAAATCAGAACAATTCAGAAGTTGCGACGGAGAAGAACAAGGCAAAGCAGTACAGGGAAAAGGCTGGTACAGCGGACGAGTTACAGAAGAAACTGGATGAATTGGAAGCCGGGCAGTTGACAGAGGTTGAGAAGGCAAACAAAGCCTTGGATGCGGCAAATGAACAGATCGCTAAGTTACAGAAAGACAATGCAATTAGAGATCAGAGAGAAGCTGCCATGACTAACTTC
>ULWL01067152.1_pt1 | contig 12034 bp, 6 predicted proteins | sample 1960171 | NCBI WGS metagenome assembly ULWL01 (sample SAMEA4835807, study PRJEB28245) | human gut metagenome | biome: gut microbiome; material: fecal sample | place: Denmark | collected 2008 | reverse complement strand
GAAGCCGTTGCCGGAGACGCGGCGCGCCGCGTCCAGATCGACGCCGTTGAAGCTCTCCATGATCTCCGTGTGGTAGGGGATCTCGAAATCGGGCACAGTCGCCTCGCCGAAGCGCTGCACCTCAACATTGCATCTGTCGTCCGGGCCGATGGGAACGCTCGGATCGATCATCTGCGGGATGACCATCATGCGCTTGGTGAGTTCCGCCTCGTATTCCGGCTCGAGCTTTTCCAGCTCGGCCAGACGCGCGGCCTCACGCGCGACCTCGGCCTTGACGTCCTCGGCCTCCTCCAGCTTGGAGGGGTCCTTCTTCGCCTGTCCCATCAGCATGCCGATCTTCTTGGAAAGGGCGTTGCGGTTGGCGCGAAGCTCGTTCGCCTCGGTCTTTGCCGCGCGCAGCTTCTCATCGAGCTCCAGCACCTCGTCCACGAGGGGGAGCTTCTTGTCCTGAAACTTCTTGCGGATGTTCTCGCGCACGAGCTCCGGGTTCTCACGGATAAAACGAATGTCCAGCATAATATATTCTCCTCAATTTTATTTCTTTTTCCAGGGCTTGTCCATGTGCCTGAGCGCTTCCATCAGCGCCTCGCGGTCGTCCGCGGAATAGAACTCCAGTGCGATGCGGCCTTTTTTCTGCCCGCCCTGGAATTTGACGCCCCGGCCCAGCGCGTCGCTGAGCGCCTTTTCCGCTTCACGGACGTAATCCACGACCGGCGGCTTTTTCTCTTCCTTTTCCGGCTGCTCCGCCTGGCGGAGCAGGGAAGCGACGAGCGTTTCCGTCTGCCGGACGCTCAGACCGCGGGATTCGACCTCCGCGGCGGCCTTTTCGCGCAGCGTTTCGGTTTTGAGCGGCAGAAGCGCCCGCGCGTGGCCGGCGGAGAGCTTTCCGGAAGATACTTTCTTCTGCAGCGTCTCGCCGAGAGAGAGAAGCCGCAGCGCATTCGTCACCGCCGGGCGCGATTTCTGCACACGCGTGGCGACCTGCTCCTGCGTGAGATTGTAATCGTCCATGAGCTTTTTATAGCCCGCGGCCTCTTCCATGGGGTTCAAATCCTCGCGCTGGAGGTTTTCCACGAGCGCGAGCTCCATGGCGAGCTTATCGTCCGCCTCCAAAATGCGCACCGGCACTTCCTTGAGTCCCGCGGCGCGCGACGCGCGCCAGCGGCGCTCGCCGGCGATGATCTGATAGTATCCCTTGTCGAGCGGACGCACCGTGATGGGCTGGATCAGCCCGTATTCGCGGATGGACGCCGCCAGCTCCTCGATCGCCGCGGGGTCAAAGTCCCGGCGCGGCTGATCCTTGCGCGGCTCGACCCGCGAGATCGGCAGGGTCTGCACCGTTTCGTTTTCGAGGACGTTTTCCTCCTCGCCGAACAGGGCGGAAAGCCCGGTCCCAAGCCGTGATGTCTTTTCTTTTGCCATCTTCATCCCTGCCTCTGCAAAAATTCTTCGGCGGCGGCGAGATACGCGCGCGCGCCCTTTGATCCGGCGTCGTATTCCGTGATCGGGCGGCCGTGGCTCGGCGCCTCGGCCAGACGGACGTTGCGCGGGATGACCGTGTCGTACACGCGCGCGCCGAAATACCGGCGCAGCTCTTCCGCAACCTGCGTGGAGAAGTTCAGCCGGTTATCGTACATCGTGAGCAGCATGCCCTCAATGTAGAGATTCTTGTTCAGCCGCCGGTTGGCGATCTTCACCGACGTGGTGAGATCGGCCACGCCCTCCATCGCGTAATACTCGCACTGCAGCGGCACGAGCAGGCTGTCCGCCGCGGTGAAGGCGTTGAGCGTCAGAATGCCCAGCGACGGCGGGCAGTCGATGAATATGTAGTCGAAATCGTCCCGGATCGTGTCGATCGCTTCGCGCAGGCGGTATTCGCGCCGCTCCACGTTGGCGAGCTCGACCTCCGCGCCCGAAAGGTCGGTGTTCGACGGCAGCACCCAGCCGTATGGCAGACGGATGACGGCGTCCTCCGCGCTCGCGCTGCCCATCACGACGTCGTACGCCGTCGGGTTGCTCCGCTTGGACACGCCCATGCCGGACGTGCTGTTGCCCTGCGGGTCGAAGTCCACAAGCAGCGTTTTCTTTCCGAGTCTCGCCAGCGCCGCTGTAAGATTCACGCTTGTTGTCGTTTTGCCGACGCCGCCCTTCTGGTTGGCGACAGCGATCACTTTGCCCATCTCTTTGCCCCCTTTGGGTCTCTCAAGGTCCGGCGCGGGCGGAGCAGAGCCCTGCCTCTGCGTGCGCGGCTGCTTCGCCGCCGAACTTTTGTTTCTGTTTTATAGCACCGTTTATTATAATGATGCGCTTTCCATTTTGCAACTGTTTCACGTGAAACATTTTCAGTGGTCGAAAGCTTCGGGAGATGTTTCACGTGAAACGCTGGTTTTTCGTCAAAAAGGCACGGCCTGATGTTTCACGTGAAACATCAGGCGAGGAACATATCAATGTCCTCGATGGTGAGCGCGTCGTGCAGCGCGAGATCGATCGCGTAGCCGACAAGCCGGGCGCTGTCGCGCACGCGGGTGTCGATATCCCGTGGTGTGACGAAAAGCTCCGTATCCTCCGGCAGATCGATCTCCGCGCCGGAGAGGTCGGCGCAGAGCATGCGCGCATCCACGACCGTCGGCACCCCGACGGCGACGACCGGGACGCCGAGCGTTTTCTCCGTGAGAGCGCTGCGCGCGTTGCCGACGCCGGAGCCGGGGACGATGCCCGCATCCGTTACCTGCACCGCGCGGCAAAGCCGCGCCGCCTCGCGCGCCGAAAGCGCGTCTACAGCGATCACACGATCCGGCCGGACGAGCGATACAACGCCGCGGACGAGCGCCGCGCTTTCGATGCCGGTCGTGCCGAGAACGCCGGTACGGAAAACGCTCACAGGGCGAAACGCCGCGAACTCTTCCGGAAGCCGTGTTTTCAAATGGCGCGTGACGAGAACGCACTCGGCGGCGAGCGGCCCGACGGCATCCGGCGTAATATCCGGATTCCCCAGACCGACAACAAGAACGCTCTCCTCCGGCTCCATGGCAAGCTGCGTGCGGATCTCGCGCGCGAGCACGCCGCAGGCGCGGCGGACGGCGTCCTCCTCGCGCCGGACGAGCGCGTCGAGCGAGATCGTGACATAGCGCCCCATCGGTTTACATAACTCTTCGGCAGCTCCCTCGTCCAATATCTCCACGGTCTCAACGCCGAGACCGTCGCGTGTCTCCTGGCGCGCCGAGACGCCCGCGAGAGCGGCGCCGCGCGTTCGGAGCCATACGTCGCGCGACTCGCACGCGAGATCGGTTCGGAAAGAATTTTTCAAGAAATTTTCCTCCTGTGCCATATCTTGTGGTCAGTATTTGAAGGAGACACAAAAGTATGCAAAATTTTTCGGGAGAAAACGAAAAAAGTGCTTGCAAATTCAGGAATCCTCCTTTATAATATCAAAACGCGGGTTCGTCAATCCGCAGGAGTATTGAATGGAGGAGGTGGCTAAAGAATGGCCAACATCAAGTCTTCGGCCAAGAGGGTTCTCGTCTCCCGTGTTCGCGCCGAGCGCAACAAGGCGGACAAGTCTGAGCTCAAGACCACGATCAAAAAGTTTGACGCCGCTGCGACGGAAGGAAATAAGGAGAACGCCGAGGCTGCCTACAAAGCCGCTGTCAAGACGGTTGACCGCGCGGTATCCAAGGGTCTGCTCCACAAGAACAACGCAGCTCGCAAGAAGTCCAGCATGGCTTCCAAAATGAACGCGCTGAGCGAATAATCCTCAAACCCGGACAGTGCGGCAGATATCTGCCGCACTGTTTTTCTATTTTTATATAGTATAAAGATTTTGCAAATTTGCAAAAAAGACATAAATTCTAAGAGAAGATACATTATAATAACTGTGCGGGCAGGGCAGCGCCCCTGCATATACGACAACATTTGCGAGGTATATACTATGGCCAAGTCCTTAATGATGCTGGTGAATCCCGCCGCCGGGCGGTCAATGTCCGATCTCAATCTTGGCACGGCAGTGTCCACGTTCGCTCTGAACGGGTATTGCCCGACCGTCTTTTATACGACCGCGCCGGGCACGGCCTCGAAGATCGTCGAAGAGAACGCCGCGAACTACGAGCGGCTCGTCTGTCTCGGCGGCGACGGCACGCTCTCCGACACGATCGCGGGCCTGATGACGCTGCCGCAGGAGAAGCGCCCCAAGCTCGGGTACATCCCGATGGGCACGGCGAACGACGTGGCAAACACGCTCGGCCTGCCGATGCGCCAGCCGGGACGCGCCGCGGAAATGATCCTCGCCGGAACGCCGCTGCACTACGATGTCGGTGAAATGGACGGCGTTGGCTTCTTTACCTATATCGCCGCATTCGGCGCGTTCACCGAGGTGAGCTACAAGACCGACCAGGAGCTCAAGCGAACGCTCGGCCATCTGGCGTATGTGCTCGGCGGGCTGAACGCCCTTTCCACCATCAAGAGCTACAAGGCCGTCATTGAGCACGAAAACGGTGTCGTCGAAGGTGAATTCATTTACGGCGCGATGTCCAACTCCCTGAGCGTCGCGGGCATGGTACGCCTGAACGACGATCTCGTCGATCTCTCGGACGGCAAGTTTGAGATTTTGCTCGTCCGCCGCCCGAAGGACGTGATGGAGGTCAACAGCATCCTCACGGGCGTGCTGAACAAGACCTACGACAGCCCGTGCCTCACCGTAGCGCAGTCGAGCTTCGTGAAAGTCACGTTTGAGGAGCCCGTGCCCTGGACGCGCGACGGCGAGGACGGCGGCACACACCGGACGCTTACTCTGCGCTCCCACCGCCACGCCGTGGATATCTACTGCTGAAAAACAAAATATAGTAGTTCGCCGCCGCTCTTCCGGCGGCGAACATCCATATATGCCCCCGTGCCGTATCCTTTCCGGAGACCGGCGCGGGGGCATTTCGCTGTTCTGCACAGTTTCCGGATTTACTCTGCTAAATTTTTTGCATAATAATTTCTCGCAAAATTCAAATTTGTTCTTGCAATCGCGGTTTTCAGCGTTTATAATGCGTTCATACGAAAGTTATTTCCTGCGGCTTGCAAATTTCGCGGTTTTGCGGGAAGTGCATCCGTCAGAATGAAAAGGAGGAAATGAAAATGAAAAAAATTCTGGCTCTGGTTTTGGCTCTGTGCATGGTGTTCGCGCTGTGCGCCTGCGGGAGCAGCTCGGGTGATTCCGACACCCCGGCGGCAAGCACCGTTTCGCTGAACGTCGGCACCGGCGGTGAAAGCGGCACCTATTACGGCTACACCGGCATCCTCGGCACCGTGATCGGACAGAAGACCGATGTTAAGCTCACGGTCGTTGCGACCGGCGGCTCCAAGGATAACCTTGTGAGCATGCAGGACGGCATGTACGATCTTGCGACCGTCCAGTCCGACGTTATGACCTACGCCTACAACGGCACGAACTCCTTTGCCGACTCCGGCAAGATCGACGGCTTCCGCGTTCTGTGCGCTCTGTATCCCGAAACGGTGCAGATCGTCACGACCGATCCCTCGCTCAAGACCGTGGAAGACCTGCGCGGCAAGCGCGTGTGTGTCGGCGACGTCGGCAGCGGCACGTACTTCAACGCCATCGATGTATTCGCCGCCTACGACATGACCATCGACGATGTTTCCCCCGTGTACCAGTCCTTCGGCGACAGCACCGAGAGCCTCAAGGACGGCAAGATCGACGCCGCGTTCCTCTGCGCCGGCGCTCCGACCCCGGCCGTTACCGAGCTCGCCGCCTCCAAAACCGTGTACATGATCGGCTTTGACGACGCGCACATGGAAAAGCTGCTCGCTTCCTGCCCGTGGTACGCCAAGCTCGTTCTGCCCGCCGGTACCTACGCCGGGTTTGACGAGGACTGCGCCACCATCACCGTGAAGGCTACGCTCGTCTGCCGCGCCGATCTTGACGACGATACTGCTTACACCATTGTCAAGACCATCATGGAGAGCAAGGACGACATCGCCGCCCTGCACGAGAAAGGCAACAGCATCGATCTGACCTTCGCCACCGAGGGCATCGCCGTTCCGTTCGCCGCGGGAGCCGCGAAGTACTTTGCCGAAAACGGCATCACCGTCGAGACCGCCGGCTGATCCTCCCGGCCGTCTCCTCTCACCGGGGGCGCAAGGCCCCCGGGCGGAGCAGATCCCGCCCCTACAGGATAACCTGGAATTCCCGTAGGGGAGGAGCTCTGCTCCTCCCCTTTGCGTATATAATAGATTCTTTTTTCGGGAGGTAGCCCCATGTCTCACGACGCGACAAAAAATCTCAACGAAGTCATGCGCAAGTATGACCGCGAATCGAATACCCGTGCCTGGGAGGGCAAGCCGAAGATCGCTGTGCAGGCGTATCTCGCGGCATTCGCCATTTTCGAGGTGTATGTCACGCTGTTTGGCACGATGCTCGACGAGGTGCGGCTCACGTCGTTCGTCGGCGGGCTGCTGATCGCAGGCTTTCTCATTTTCCCCAGCCACAAGCACGAGTTCCGCGTGAACTATGTCCCCTGGTACGACTGGGTCATCATGGCGCTCGGCGCGGTATCGTTCTTCTATTTCTGCTTCAACGCCAACACCATCGTGCAGCAGCTCCCGGCGCTCAAGACGTACGAGGTCGTGCTCGGCGTGATCGGCATTCTCGCGCTCTTTGAGCTCTGCCGCCGGAGCACCGGCGTGCCCATCATGATCGTGGCGGGCGTCTTCATTGCGTACGCGCTCTACTACTACGGCGTCAAGCGCGGGCTCGGCGCAGGGGCGTTCAAATCGCTCGTCTGCTCGCTCTTCTATAAAAAAACGGGCATTCTCTCCACGCCGATCAACGTCTGCTCCAAGTACATCGCCGTATTCATCATCTTCGGCGCGTTTCTTGAGCGTACCGGCATTTCCGATTTCTTCATCCAGCTCGCAAACTCGCTGGCCGGCTCGTCCGCCGGCGGCCCGGCGAAGGTCGCCGTTATCTCGAGCGCGCTGTGCGGCATGGTGTCCGGTTCGTCCGTCGGAAACACCGTAACGACCGGCAGCGTCACGATCCCGATGATGAAAAAGACCGGGTATAAAGGCGAATTTGCCGGTGCGGTCGAAGCGGCGGCATCTACCGGCGGGCAGATCATGCCCCCGATCATGGGCGCGGCGGCGTTCCTGATGGTAGACTACGTAAGTCTCCCGTATTCAAACATCGTCGTCCGGGCGATCCTCCCGGCGGTGCTGTATTTTACCGGCATTTTCATCTGCGTGCATCTCGAGGCGAAGAAATCCGGGCTGCAGGGTGTGCCCCGCCGCGAGCTGCCTCCCGTGATGCCGCTTCTGAAAAAGACGTATCTGCTGCTGCCGCTCGTGATCCTTGTGTATCTCGTCTCGTCCGGCAGCCGGACAATGGCCTTTGCCGCCGCGGTAGCAACCGTCGCCGCGATCGTCGTAAGCATGTTTTCCAAAGAAACACGCATGACTCCGAAGAAATTCTTTGAAGCTTTGGCCGGCGGTACGCAGGGGTGCATCTCGGTCGGCGTCGCATGCTGCGTGGCGGGCATCGTCGCGGGCTGTCTCACGATGACCGGTCTCGCCAACCAGATCCTGCACGCCATCATCGGCGTTAGCGGCAACGCGAAGCTCCTCGCGCTCTTCCTCACAATGCTCTGCTGCATCGTGCTCGGCATGGGCGTTCCGACGACCGCCAACTACTGCATCATGGCCACGACCTGCGCGCCCATTCTCGTACAGATGGGCATCCCGACGGTCGCGGCGCACTTCTTTGTGTTCTACTTCGGCATCGTCGCCGACCTCACGCCGCCGGTCGCCCTCGCAGCCTACGCCGGCGCCGCCATTGCGGGCGCAAATCCGATGAAGACCGCCTTCAACGCAACAAAGCTCGCTATCGCAGCGTTCATCATCCCGTATATCCTCGCCTACAATCCCGCGATGGTGCTCGTCGATACGACCGTCGTGGAGGTCGTTATGATTGCTATCACGTCGCTCATCGGCATGTTCGGTCTCGGGATGGCGCTCGAGGGCTACTACCGCGGGAGCATCCCCTGGTATCTGCGCATTCTCTCCGCCGCCGGCGGACTGTGCCTTGTGTACCCCGGCACGGTGACGGACGTGATCGGCATCGTCGTTGTCGGCGTGATCGTCGTCATGCAGATCCTCCGGGCGAAGAAGACGCTCAAAGCCGCATGAAACATCCGGGCAAAGCAGCGCCCCGTCCCTGCGATACCCCTTGAAAAAACCCGCAGGAGAGGGGCTCTGCCCCTCCCGCAAATAAAGACCCTGTCAAGACGCAGCCAAGATCCAGCTGCGTCTTGTTTTTTCGTTAAAATTCAATGAAAATTCACGATTTTGCGGCGGCGCGGTGCTATCATGGAAAGAATAAATTCGATTCCCGAAAGGATCCTGCCCGATGACTTCCTTCAGCGTAAAAAAGCCGTTTACCGTGTTCGTGGCGGTGGTAGCCATTCTGGTGTTCGGCGTGATGTCGTATGTCAAGATGACCCCCGACCTGATGCCGAACATGAACTACCCCTACGTCGTCGTGGTGACGACGTATCCGGGCGCCGCGCCGGAGGAGGTCGAAGCCGTCGTCACCAAGCCGATGGAGCAGAGCATGGCGACGCTCAATGATATCAAGACCGTGACCTCCACCTCGGCGGAGAACTATTCGATGCTCGTGCTGGAGTTTGAGCAGAGCACGAATATGGACAGCGCCGTGGTGGACATTCTGCAGAAAACGCAGATGCTCACCGGCCGCTGGGACGATTCCATCGGCACGCCGAGCATCATCCGCATCAACCCAAATATGATCCCCGTGATGGTCGCGGCGGTCGATTCTTCCGAAATGGACCGCTACGAGCTCTCTCGCTTTGCCAAGGACACCGTCATCCCCGCGCTGGAAGGCACGACGGGCGTGGCGAGCATCACGACCGGCGGCATGATCGAGCGGACAATGACCATCGAGGTCAACGAGGCCAAGCTCGACAAAATGAACGCAAAGATCGCCGAAGCCATCGACAAGGCGATGGAAGACGCCAGAAAGCAGCTCGAGGACGCGCAGAAGGAGCTGGACGAGAACCGCGAGAAGGTCGAGGCCGGCACGAACCAGCTTCTCAGCGCATCGAGCGGCATCTCCGATTCCATCAAGCAGGGCGAGGACGATCTCGCCGACACGCTCACCGCCGCCGGAGAGACCGCGGCGAAGCTCGCCTCCGCGCGCGCCGCCATCGACGCGCTCAACGCCCAGCTCGAACAGGCGGAGGCCGCGCTCGCGGAGGCCGAGGCGCGTCTGGCCGAAACCGACGCGCGCATCGCCTCGCTGGAAGCGGACAGCGCGCTTTATGCCAAAGCGCTCGGCGAGCCCTACGACTCCATGGACGCCTCCACGACGCTGGAGGACGCCGGACTGGACGCAGACACCGTTGCCGCGCTCAACGCCAAGGGCTGCACCGATCTCGGCAGCGTCCGCACGATGAACAACTTAAACGACGTGAATCTCTCCGCGCAGCGCACCGCGCGCGCAGCGCAGGCCGTCGCGGTGGAGACCGCGCGCGTGCAGACCGAGGAGCTGCGCACGCAGATCGCCGCGGCAGAGGAGCGCTGCGCCCAGCTCGAAGAGGAATCCAAAAAGCAGATGGAATCGCTCGAAAACATGCAGAAGCAGCTCGAGGAGCTGCCGGGCGAGCTCATGGGCGGCGTAACGAAGATCTCCCTCGCGGGCGGCCAGCTCGCCGCGGCGCAGACCGCGCTCACCAGCGCGCAGGCGCAGCTCGACGCGGCGGTGAAAACGCTCGAGGAGCAGCTCGCCTCCGCGCTCGACGCGGCCGACCTCCACGGCGTCATCACGCTGGAAACGCTGAGCAGCCTCATTGCCGCGCAAAATCTCGATATGCCCGCCGGGTATGTGTATGACGAAAACGGCAACGGCATCATCGTCACCGTCGGCGACGCCATCGCGGACGGCGAGGATCTCGAAAACCTTGTGCTGCTCGATCTCGGCATCGAGGGCCTTGACCCCATCCGCGTGTGCGATGTGGCGGACGTTGTCCGCGCCGACAACGCGGGGGAGATCTATGCCTCGCTCAACGGCAACAACGGTCTCATCCTCATGTTCTCCAAGCAGTCAAACTACGCGACGGCGAAGGTGTCTGACAACATCAACGCCGCGTTTGAAGAGCTGAGCGCGCAGTATCCGGGGCTGACGTTCACCGCGCTCATGGATCAGGGCGATTATATTTATCTCCTGCGCGACTCGATCCTCTCGAGCCTTCTCTGGGGCGCGCTCTTCTCGGTCATCATTCTCTTCCTCTTTCTGCGCGACTGGCGGCCCACGGTCATCACGCTCTGCTCGATCCCGATCAGCCTGCTCTTCGCGCTCACGCTCATGTACTTCACCGGCGTTTCCATCAACATCATGTCGCTCTCCGGTCTTTCGATATCGGTCGGCATGCTGGTGGATAACTCCGTCGTTGTGATCGAAAACACCTACCGCCTGCGCGCGCTCGGCGAATCAACGGTCAAGTCCGCCGTGTCCGGCGCGCGGCAGGTCGGCGGCGCGATCGCGGCCTCCACGCTCACGACCATCTGCGTCTTTGTCCCGATCGCGTTCGTCGAGGGCCTAACGCGCGAGCTCTTCACCGATATGGTGCTCACACTCAGCTACGCGCTCATCGCCAGTCTCGTCGTAGCGCTCACGCTCGTCCCGGCGCTCGCGGGCAAGCTGCTCGCGCACGCCAGGCCCCAGAGCGAAACGGCGTTCACGCGCTTCATGCCGAAATACAAAAAGTCCGTCCTCTGGGCGGTGAACCACAAGGCCGTCACGCTCCTCACCGCGGTGGCGCTGCTCATCGCAAGCGGCGCGGCGGTGATCGCCAAGGGCTTCACGTTCCTCCCCGATATGGAGATGGAGCAGATGATGGTAACGCTCACGATGCCGGAGGGAAGCTCCTTTGCCGACACGACCGCCGCGGCGGACGAGGCAGCAGCGCGAATGCTCACCGTGCCGGGCGTGGAGACCGTCGGCGGCGCCATCGGCGACAGCGCCGGCTCCAGCCTTTCCATGATGACCACCGAGGGCGACGTTTCGTTCTATGTCCTGCTCGAGAGCGGATATAAGGCGAGCCGCGTTGCGAAAGAGATCAACGAAAAATGCGCCGATATGGAGGCCGCCGTGAACGCCGACGCAAACTCGCTCATGTCCTCCATGACGCAGATGCTCACGAGCAGCGGCATCACGGTGCGCGTATACTCCAACGATCTCGACGATCTGCGCGAGACCGCCGACGCCGTGGCCGATGTGCTGCGCGGCGTGGACGGCACGGAAAACGTCGCCGCCGGGGAAGAGGAGCCCACCGCCGAGCTGCACTTCACCGTGGACAAGAAAAAGGCGGCAAAGGAGCAGCTCACCGTGGCACAGGTGTATATGCAGGTGGCAAAGGCGCTCACCGGCTCGGCCGACCTCATCGAGCTTTCGGACGGCGGCGACACCTATGCCGTCAGCGTACAGACCGCCGGGAAGGACAAGATCACGCCCGAATACGTCCGCTCTCTTACGTTTGACGTGACGGCGAAGGACGGCACGGTGCATTCCGTCGCGCTCAGGGACATTGCCACGGTCGAGGAGACCGAAAGCCTTTCGAGCATCCGCCGTCTCAACCAGCGCCGGTACATCGACGTGACCGCCGACATCGCCGAGGGCTGCAACGTCACGCTCGTGACGAACGCCGCCGAGGAAGCGCTCGCATCATTCACCCCCTCGGACGGCACGACCATCGGCTTCACCGGCGAGCGCGAATCCATCGTCGAAGCGCTCAAACAGCTCGTTTTGATGCTCGCGGTCGGTATCCTGCTCGTATATCTCGTGATGGTTGCGCAGTTCCAGGATCTCAAATCGCCGTTCATCGTCATGTTCACGATCCCGCTCGCGTTCACCGGCGGCTTCCTCGCGCTGCTCATTGCGGGGCTGGAGATCAACCTGCTCTCGATGCTCGGCATGATCATGCTCGTCGGCATCATCGTGAATAACGGCATCGTGCTCGTG
>ULWL01050913.1_pt1 | contig 12088 bp, 9 predicted proteins | sample 1960171 | NCBI WGS metagenome assembly ULWL01 (sample SAMEA4835807, study PRJEB28245) | human gut metagenome | biome: gut microbiome; material: fecal sample | place: Denmark | collected 2008 | reverse complement strand
TGCCGCCCGCTTTAATAATAAAAATATTTGCTTTGAATTTGCTTTGAGTTTGATTTAAATAAACTGCAGAATATCGACGAGGATAGCGAAACCGAGAATGAGAATCAACCCGACGCCGTGGATAATTCCCTCGACCTTTCTGCTGACCGGCTTTTTCCTTATCCATTCGATAACACAGAAAACCACGCGCGCGCCGTCCAGCGCGGGGATTGGCAAAAGATTGAAAACCGCAAGGTTCACGCCGATGAACGCCATAATCTCCAGCGCGTATTTTAAGCCGTAACTTAAAACTTCGGACGTGGTTTTTATCGTCGTGATCGTTCCGCCGACGGCGTTTATGCCGAGTTTGCCCGTGAGCAGTTGCCCGAGCGTTCTTAAAACCGTGCCGCCGATTTTGAACGAATAGCCGAACGAGTGACCTATCGTTTTGAAGAACCCGAGTTTTATATCCGTCGATTCGAGATAATAACTTCTGCCTGCTTCTTCAACGCCGAAAAACCCCGCAACCCCGGCGCCCGTTTTCTCCGTTTCGTTCCAACTTTCGGGGAAGGCGTAAACGTATTTTTCGTTCTTTGCCGTCCAGAGCCACACCGTGTCGCCTGCGGTTTTGTTCTTTAAAACATGCGCCGCGTCGTCGAACGTATAAACGAACGTCGCCTGTTCGTAAGGCGCGTTCTCTTCGCCTATCTTTATAAGAAAGTCGCCCGTTCTGAAAGGCGTTTCCGCGCCGTCCGCAGTTTTGAGTCGCATTGCATACCCCACGCCGAGCGCATCGTATACCTTGGTCACTTCGGTGAGATTTTTACATTCCACGTCCGCGCGGAGAATAATTTCTCTTTTTTGAATTTCGTTCTTATTTTCGCCGGAGGCGAGTTCCACGGTAATCGCGTCGCCTTTCTTCGCGTGGTTAAGCGAGGTTATCAGATCGACCGTCATATAAACATTCGTTTTTTTGCCGTTACGGGTTATCGAGATTATGAATTCACCGTTGTTAATCGACTTATCGGCGGGGATTTGCGTTTCGATTGCCGAACCGTAGATACCTGCGTCGTCACGCGTATACTTAACGCCGAGCGTCGTCTGCCCGTAAGCGAACATAGACGAGATTATGATAATCAGCGCGAGAATATAGTTCATCGTCGCGCCCGCGATAAGCACGAGAATTCTCTGCCACGGCTTCTTGTTGTTGAAAGCGTTCGGATCGTCCTTGTCGTCGTCCTCGCCCTCGAACGCGCAAAAGCCGCCGAAAGGGAAAAGCCTTATGGAAAACTGTTCGCCGCTTTTCAGTTTACGTTTGAAAATCACGGGGCCCATTCCTATGGCGAACTCGTTGATTCTGAACTTGAAAATCTTGCCGACGACGTAATGCCCGAGTTCGTGTACGGTTATCATTACCATAAGAATGAGAACGGCGAGCAGAACGTAACCTACCGTCTGCATCGCGCCGGCAAAACCGCTTGCTTTTAAAAGATTAGTCAACAATTATAAACTCTCCGCTTTTTCATACGCCGCCCTTCTTGCCTGCGCATCCGTTTCCACAAGCGAACGGTAAGTCATCTCGCCGTTTTTCGCCCTGTCCGTCGCGTAAGATATCAGTTCGGGTATGTCATAAAATTTTATTTTATCTCTGAGATAGAGGTCAACCGCCGCTTCGTTCGCGGCGTTCATCGCGCAAGGGTATAACCCTCCCTTTTTAAACGCGTTCAGCGCGAGCGAGAAACAGGGAAATCTGTCGTTATCTATCTCGCCGAAATGAAGCGTTTTGCCCGCGAGCGACAAAAACGGAACGCCCGTTTCGTATCTCTTCGGGTAAGTGAGCGCAAGTTGAATGGGAATTTCCATCGAAGGATAGCCGAGTTGCGCCATTATCGCGCCGTCGCAAAACTCCACCATGGAATGGATTATGCTTTCCGGGTGAACGATCGCCTCGACTTTTTCGAGCGGCGCGTTATAAAGCCTGCACGCCTCGATGACTTCCAACCCCTTGTTCAAAAGAGTGGCGCAGTCTACGGTGATTTTTTCACCCATATTCCAGTTCGGGTGGCGAAGCGCGTCGGCCGCGGTCATTTTCTCTATTTTTTCTTTCGGCAAGTCGCGGAACGCGCCGCCGCTCGCCGTTATTATCAGTTTTTTAAACTCCGCGTCCGGATTAAAGCCGAGGCACTGAAAAATCGCGGAATGTTCGCTGTCCACGGGTATGATTTTAACGCCCTTTTCCTTCGCGAGCCGCATTACGATTTCTCCGCCGGCAACGAGAGTTTCCTTGTTGGCGAGAGCGACGTTTTTGCCCATGGAAATCGCTTCGAGAACGGGCGCAAGCCCCGCGAATCCCGAAACGGCGACGAACACGATATCCGCTTTTTCGCTCACGGCGTGCAAAGCGGCGTTTTCGCCCGTGTAAAGAACCGCGCCTTTCGGCAACTCCTTTATTTCGCAAGCCTTTTCCGGATCGGCGAGAGCAATAATCCCGGGACGCAAAAGATTGGCCTGCTCCTCGAGAAGTTTCGCGTTTCCGCCCGCGGCAAGGGATATTATTCTGAATTTGTCCTTGTGGCGAAGCGCGACGTTCACGACCTGTCTGCCGATAGAACCCGTACTGCCTATAAGCGAAATATTAATCATAAACGCAATATTCCTTTTTCTTTGCCGCAACGGCGAACCGCGCGGCTACGGATTAAATTCGTTACCACTAAAAAAGGCTTGTCGTCGGCGTCGGCTGCTCGCCACTTGCAAACGGCAAACCCGTGTTTTATTATTTGTATTATTTTATTCCTTAAGTCCGCGACTTATGCTCGGAAATTCCGTTCGGCCCGATTAAACGCCGAGGATTCCTCCCCGATTAAACGCCGAGAATTCCGCCGTTGATAATCGGAATAAGAATGGTGAACACGAACGCCACGACCGGCGCGGTGAACGTTAAGCCGTCGATTCGGTCGCTCATTCCGCCGTGACCGGGAAGCAGTTTGCCCATATCCTTGATGCCGAGTTTTCTCTTGATTACGCTTTCCACCAAATCGCCGAAAGCCGTAAGCACGGCGCACGCTATACCCGAAAGGGCGAAAAGAATCGCTTCGAGCCAGATTGCGCCGGAGCCGAAAATCAAGCCTTTTTCGGTGAAAATGAAGTAAACGAGAAGGCTCGCTATCATTCCGCCGACAAGCCCGCCGATAAATCCGCTTATCGTTTTGTTCGGGCTGATTTCGGGGCATAATTTTTTGCCTTTCATCGCGCTGCCGACAAAATAAGCGAACGTATCCGCGCAGGGCGTTATCGCAAACGCCATCAGAAGCGGCTCGGGGGTGCTGTATCTGTTGATAACGAGAAGGGAAATGAGAATGGTCGCCGGGTAAATCATTACGAACAAACTTATTCCTATGCTTTCGAGCGTTACGTTTTCATATTCGAAAACGAGCAGCGAAAGAAGAAGCAGAAACAAAAACATCATCGCGCCGAACGCCCAGCCCAGCCCTTTAAGGCAGTATGCAATGTAAACGGCAAAAGGATAGATGAAAATAATCGCTTTTTGCTTTTTCAGAAGTCTGCCCGAAAAAGCCCTTTCGTATTCGTAAGTGGAGATAACCGCCATTACGAGAATGAAAAAGTCGAACATAAGGTCACCGACGGTTATAGGCTTAAGAAAAACCCCGACGAGAACCTCCGACGTCAGAAAATATTTACACAGAAAGAAACCGACCGTTACGATAACGATGCCGATTCCGGTAATTATCCTTTTTAACATATTGTCAATCCTTCAGCCGTTATATACAATTAACGACTAAAACCCAGATGCTTTATAAAAAAATTACACGCCGCCGAATCTTCTCTTTCTGTGAGAATACCATTCGAAAGCCTTGTCGAGTTCCTCTTTATGGAAATCGGGCCACAAAACGTCGGTAAAATAAAATTCCGCGTAAGCGCACTGCCACAAAAAGAAATTACTGAGCCGCATTTCGCCGCTCGTTCTGATAACGAGGTCGATATCGGGCAGCCCCGCAGTGTAAAGCCCGGCGGAAATATCTTCTTCCGTAATTTCCGACCTGCCGCTCCCGAGCGCGACGTTAACCGCCCGCGTTATCTCCGCGCGCGAACCGTAATTAAGGGCGACGTTTAAAACTTTACCCTTAAACTTCCCGGATTTTTGAACGGCGTTTGAACATTTTTTCCGCAAACTTTCCGGAAGAAGCGAAATATCGCCCGAAATTATGAGTTTTACCTCGTTCTTTATGAGTTTCGCGAGTTTTTTATCGATAAGAATACCCAAAAGACCGAAAATGGCGTCTACTTCCTCTTTCGGTCTTACCCAGTTTTCCGTGGAAAAAGCGTAAAGGCTCACTGCGTCCGCGCCCCTTTCGAAGCACGCCGTGACAACTTCGTCGATAACGTCCGCGCCTTTTTTATGCCCGTAACTTCTCGGCTTGCCTCTCTGTTTCGCCCATCTGCCGTTTCCGTCCATTATTATCCCAACGTGACGGGGAACGATTTTTTGTTCTTCCATCAAACGGTGAGAAGTTCCTTCTCTTTTTCGGCGGCTGCCTTTTCGATCGTTTCGATGGCTTTCGCAACCTTCTTTTCGACTTTCGCTTCGTAATCGGCGTATTCGTCGTCGGTCATTTCTTTCGCTTTGTTCATCTTTTTAAGAGCGTCGAGCGCGTCGCGGCGAACGTTTCTCACTGCGACTTTCGCGTCCTCCGCCATCTTTTTGACCTGTTTTACGATTTCCTTTCTTCTCTCTTCGGTGAGAGTGGGGAAAACGAGCCTGATGACGTTGCCGTCGTTGGTGGGGTTGATGCCTATATCCGAAACCTGTATTGCTTTTTCGATGATTTTAAGAAGGCTCTTATCCCACGGAGTGATCACGAGGCACTGTCCGTCCGTGACGGCGATGTTGCCGACCTGATTTATCGGCGAGGGCGTTCCGTAATAATCGACCTTGATTTTATCGAGGACGTGCGGGTTCGCTCTGCCGGCTCTCACCTGCGTAAGGTCGGACATGAACACGTCTGCCGATTTTTCGAGTTTTTCCTCCGCCTCCATCATTATCATTTCAACTTTTTCGATGTCTAATGCCATTTTTGTTCTCCCTTGATTTTCTGAAGTTTTCGTCCGCAGTTTTCCGCGAAAAAAATCTTTCAACTATATTATACGACAAACGGCGATTATTTTCAACGTTTTTTCAAAACACTCGCCATTTTTTGTCAAATTTTCAATAAATAATCGTGCCTTCTTTATCCCCGGCGACGGCTTTGACTATCGAATTTTTGTCCGAAAGCCCGAACGCGTGAACTTTAAGCCCGTTTTCCTTGCACATAACGACAGCCGAAGTGTCCATAGCCCTGAGCCCTCTCGCAACGTATTCGTCGTAAGTGAGTCCGTCGAATTTCTTTGCGTTCGGGTTTGTTTTAGGATCACTGTCATAAATTCCGTCGATATTTTTAGCGAGAAGAAGAGCTTCCGCGCCTATTTCCGCCGCTTTGAGCGCCGCGCCCGTATCGGTTGAGAAGAACGGATTGCCCGTACCTCCGCCGAACACGACGATTTTGCCCTCTTTGAGATATCTGTCGGCAACCTTGTGGTTGAATTTTTCGCCTACGCCCGAAATTTCTATCGACGTAAGCACTCTCGCGTCCGCGCCGGCGCCTATAAGAGCCTCCGAAACGGCGAGCGCGTTGATAACTGTGGCAAGCATACCCATCTGATCCGCGGTAACTCTGTCCATATTCATGCCTTGTCTGCCGCGCCAGATATTTCCGCCGCCGACGACTATGCCGACTTCCACGCCGAGTTTCGCAACTTCGAGTATCTGTTCGGCAACGCTTTTAAGCGATTCGGGATCGAACCCGTGGCCCGCCGCGCCCGATAACGCTTCGCCGCTGATTTTGAGCAATATTCTTTTATATTTCGCTTTCATAAGATTCTCCTGTTTCCCGCGTAAATTCCGTTCGGGAATAAATATTCCGCCCGGGCGACTATTTTCTTTTCGGGGGCGATTATCCCGCCCGGAACAAAAAGCCGGTTATAACGAAACGAAAAGTCGATTATAACGGAACGAAAAGCCGATTATAAAAAACGGGACGCGTAAAAAAACGCGCCCCGTACGTTTAAAGGTTAAACGTTTGCGGGCTTAAAGCCCTTCGGGGAAAATTCCCCTTATTTCTTCATTGCGGCAACCTGAGCCTGAACTTCGTCGGCAAGGTTTTCTTCTTTCTTCTGAAGTCCTTCGCCCATTTCGTAACGAACGAATCTTCTTACGGAAATCTTTTCGCCGATCTGAGCGGTAGCCTCGATGATTACCTGTTCGATGGTCTTGCTCGTATCTTTGACGTATTTCTGATTGAGAAGGCAGTTATCCTCATAGAAAGTTTTAATTCTTCCTTCAACCATCTTGTCAACGATCTTTTCGGGCTTGCCCTCTTCGAGAGCCTGCGCTCTTAAGATATTCTTCTCTTTTTCGATAACTTCTTCGGGAACTTCTTCCTTGCAGACGTACTGCGGATTAGCCGCGGCGATCTGAAGAGCGATATCGTGAACGAGTGTTCTGAACATTTCTCCGTTGGCAACGAAGTCGGTTTCGCAGTTTACTTCGAGAAGCACGCCGACTCTTCCGCCCATGTGGATATAACTGTCGACGATACCTTCGGCGGCGATTCTGCCAGCCTTTTTAGCGGCTTTGGCGATTCCCTTTTCTCTGAGATAATCTATTGCTTTATCCATATCGCCGTCGCATTCAACGAGAGCGTTTTTGCAATCCATCATTCCCGCGCCCGTTCTTTCACGGAGCGTCTTTACGTCGTTTGCCGTATAATTAGCCATAAATGATTTTCTCCTTAAAATTATTTTCTCGGTCGCTTTCCGCAACCTGTCCGATCTGTCTTTCGGTTTCGGGTTTTTCGGGCAGGTTAGTTTTCAGCCCGTGCCGCCCGCGCGCAATCAAGCGATCGCGCGATACGCGATTACGCTTCGACGGGAGTTTCTTCGGCGGGAGCAACTTCTTCCGCTGCCGCTTCTTCAACCGCTTCTTCCTTAGCGACGGGTTCTTCGTCCACGACGTTGCGTCTTACGGCGTCCTCGCCCTGCTTAGCCTCGATTACGGCGTCCGCGATGATGGAAGCGATGAGTTTAACCGCTCTGATAGCGTCGTCGTTACCGGAGATTACGTAATCCACAAGGTCGGGATCGCAGTTCGTATCGGTGATGGCAACGACGGGGATTCCGAGTTTTCTCGCTTCCTTAACGGCGTTGAGTTCGCAGTTGGGATCAACGACGAACATAACTCCGGGAAGGCTCTTCATCTCTCTGATACCGCCGAGATTGTAGAGAAGTTTATCTCTTTCCGCTTTAAGTCCGAGAACTTCCTTTTTGGGAAGAAGGTCGAACTCGCCGGTCTTTTCCATGTTATCGAGTTTGTTGAGTCTGTCGATTCTCGTTCTGATGGTCTTGAAGTTGGTAAGAGTACCGCCGAGCCATCTCGAGTTTACGTAGTACATTCCGCATCTTTCCGCTTCTTCGCGAATGGCTTCCTGAGCCTGTTTCTTCGTTCCGACGAAAAGAACGGTCTTGTCCTGCTTAACCTGATCGACGACGAATTTATAGGCTTCTTCCACAAGGTCGACCGTTATCTGAAGGTCGATAATGTGAATACCGTTTCTTTCGCCGTAGATGTACTTTTTCATCTTGGGGTTCCATCTTCTCGTCTGGTGGCCGAAATGTACGCCGGCTTCGAGAAGTTGCTTCATAGAAGTTACTGCCATAATTGTTTCCTCCGTTATTCCTCCCCGGATCCTTTTTCGTTGCGCCTATGACCGCCCTGACCGATTTGAATTTGGCGGCACGAAGAGCCGCAAAAACCCGAGTGTGAATTTTATAGCCTGTTTATTCTATCATATCCGTTTGAATTTTGCAATCGATTTTACACGGATATCCGACAATATTTATATATTTTTTCGCCGTTCGGTAATGTTTGGCGGAAAATTTATCGCTTTTCTGTCTTTTCGGGACGTTTTTTTGCTTTTCGCGATCAGCCGAGTTTATGCTTTTGCAATCAGCCGAGTTTATGTTTTTTGCAATCAGCCGAGTTTATGCTTTTGTAATTAGCCGAGTTTATGTTTTTTTGCGATCAGCCGAGTTTATGCTTTTTCGCGGTTATGCAGATCACGACCGCAACGGTTATTACCGCCGCGCCCGCGAGGAGCGCGCCGACCGCAACGAGAACCGTTTTAAGCGCGGGGTTATCGCCGTCGGGAGTGAGAACGCACGCTTTCTCGATAATTTTTCCGTTCTCTTCGTAAACGACGTAAACGTAATTTTTTTCGCCCGTAATCCTTGCCCGCATAAAAGCCGCGGGCGTGACCGACGGCTTGCCGAATTTGCCGTTCGCGATATCGTCGGGCGTGTGAGAAGAAAGAGGTTTATCTCTTTCCAGAACGTAGACGTTTCTGCCGTCGAGCGGCGCTTTGAAAAACGCGTAAATGCCCGTTTCGTCTTTTATAATACCGCGATAATCGACTTCGGCGGGGGGTTCCGCGTTGCAATCGAAGTTTATTTCAAACGTTGCCGAACCGTCGGAATTACGTCTTTTGAAACTCACCGTAACGCCGGTTTCCGTCCCGTCGGAATAGGTTATCGCGCCGGACGCGCTCTTGTTTTCGCCGAAAGAAGTGTAGCCGGGCAGATCGGAAATCGCCGCGTGAGAAATGCCGTTTGCCAACACGCGCGGGTTTTCGTAATAGCCGCCGAAAAGTAATTTTTGCCTGAATCTGAACGCGAACGTTTCCGGCTTGCCGTAAGCGTTGCCGAGATATTCCTTGCCGAAGCCTCCGCCGGGGCGGGCGTAACCGTTGCGTTCGTTGACGCGGTAAACTATGAACGCGCCGTCCTCGAATCCGCTCGAAAGCCCCGCGCCGTAACCCGTTTTTTCGCGGTATTCCACATAAAAACTCTCGCGTTTCGTTTCATAATCGGGCAGGACGAGTTTATACGCTTTGGTTTCGCCTCGTCCGCTCTCCGTGGAAAACAACGTGTATTCGCCGGGAGCAAGAACGGGCGCGATATTTTCGCCCTCGCTCAGAAATCCGATTTTATAAAGAACGTAAGAAAGCGGCATACCCGGCGTTTCGCGGCCGTAACCGGAAGCCATTACGTCGAGTTCGCCCACAAATTCCTCGTCCGCCGTCTCGTAAGAATAAGCGTCGGCCGCGCCGAGAACGTGCATAAACTCGTGACACGCCACCGCGGAATTCGGATCGCCCCTCTTTTCAAGCATGGGATAAGGAAGGAAAATATAGTCGTTAATCGACCTATTGCCCAACTTTTGCGGTTTAATATCCACGCCGGAATATTTTTCGTCCACTACGTAAGCGCTTTTCAGATCGTCTGCCTTACCCGCGAGATAAACGCTCTTTTTCGCCCAGAGCAAACTATCCTCGGCGGGCGCTTCGTCAAGAGCGAGTACGAGAGCGAAACAATCTGCCGCGCCGTCGCCGTTGCCGTCCGTTTCGGTTTTGCAGGTTATTTTTTCGTTCGCCGCCGCAACGAGTTCCTCGCTCCTCAAAAATTCGTCCGCGCTTTTTTTCGCGCCGTTCGCGTCGGGCTTGCCGTCCGCGTTAAATCTCCTGTTGTCGTAGCCGTTTTCGTTGATTCTGACATACGCCGCATCGTCGGTCGAATATGCGTAAGCAGGCGTGAAATAATCGGCGGAAAAGCCTAGCGTAACCTCGCCGACGATCTCCGTCACCACGCTCGTTCTGCCGAGAGAAATAAAGGAAACGTAACTCCCGAGCGAATTTTCGCCCTCCGAAAAGACGCTTTTGACGTTCGCTTTTTTTTCTTCGTCGAAACTCTCTTCGCCCGCAAAATTCACGAGGACGACGGAATTTATAAGCCGCTCGCCGGCAACGCCCGAACCGTCCGAAGCCGACGGACTGCCCGACGACGAACCGTTCCCCGATAAGCCCGACGAACCGGGCAAACCCGAGCAGGAAGCCGTAAAAACTCCCGATATTGACGCGCCGAAAATCAGAACCAGGGCGCAGATTGCCGAAAACAACTTTTTCATAACGTAATTATACCTGTTTCGCCGATTTTTTTCAAGTTTTATCGGGGAGTTTCGATAAAATCGACCGAAATTTCGACTATTCGACAGCAGTTGCAAATTTTCTCGGACAGGCGGAGTATATAATCGGGCTATGAAAAAGCCGTTTAATCTCAAAAAATTCTCAAAGTATCTGTTATCGCTCGTCGGCTACGTTCTTCTCGTCGCCGCGGACGAATTTTTCGCGCCGTTCGCGATACCTCTTCTCATCGCGAACGTTTACATAGGGCTTTCGCCGTTATTATCGTGCGCGCTCTTCGTCGCGGCGTATCTTTTGTCGCTCAGCATTTCCGTTACGGCGGTGGCCGCGATGAGCGGAGCGGTAGCTGCGATATTCTTCCTGATAACGAACAAAATCGGGAAAAAACCGAATTTTTCGCTCGCCCTTATCACGGCTGTCGCGCTCGCGCCTTACGTTCTCGTCCGCGATTGCCACAATCTCACCGTCCGACTGATTCTTGCGGGCGTGTGCGTGCCGCTCGTGTTCGTATTCGTTTCGGCGGCTAAGGTATTCCTCGTCAAAGGGCTCAAATATCGCCTTTCCACCGACGAAATCGTTTCCGCGGCGGCGCTTTTTTCCGTTGCGTCTTACGGCGCGATAAATCTTTTCTCCGCGCCCGTTTACGAATGTTTCGCAGTAGCCGCGATTTTGGTTTCCGGTATGATAATGCGGCGGAGTTGCTGCTCCGTGACGGCGATAATTTCCGCGTTGCCGCTCTTCTTCAACACGGAAAACCCCGCGTTTTTCGCCCCGCTCGCCCTTTATTCGCTCGTGACGACGTGCTTTTCGCCTCGCTCCAAACTCGCCGCCGCGATAGGCGTGCTTGCGATCAAAGTCGCGCTGTGGAATTTTACCGACGTTTACGACGGCTGGAGTTTTTATTCACAGTTATTCATTCTCGCGCCCGTGTGCGTATATCTGTTTATTCCGTCGCGCGCGTTTAAAAAACTCCGCGAAAAACTCGCCGTTTATAAAGATAACAATCTCGGGAAGTACGCCTTAAACCGCAACCGGCTCGACCTTGCGGGCAAACTCTTTGAAATCTCGTCCGTTTTCGACGAAATGTCGGTTTCGGTAAAAAAACTCTCCGACAAAACGGACGTTAAGGAAAAAGCCGAGAACGATCTTGCGGAAGAACTGTTCATGAAGTGCTGTTCCGACTGCAAACATATTTCGTCATGCCGCGACAACCGTTTCCCCTCGGACGAGGAGTTAGGAAAAATCATCACTCTCGCCACGGCAAAAGGACGGTTAAATCTTGCCGATCTTCCTTCGGCGTTCTCGCTGAAATGCAAATACCCCGAAAGTATCGTGGACGAAACCAACGAACTTATCGCGCAAAGCGAACGCGAACTTTTAAAAGCCGAATCGCTGAAAAACGGACGAGAACTCATTCTCGCGCAGACGAACGGGCTTTCGGAAGCATTGAAAAGCCTTGCGACGAATCTTAGTCTCCGGCTGGACGGCAGAAACGAAACCGGCAACGCAATCTCGAAAAACCTGATGAGCGCGGGCATTTACGCCTACGAAACGCTCGCTTTCGGCGAGGGCGACGGCATAGAAATCAATCTTCTTCTGCCGCAAAAGCAAGTTTCGAGTCCGCTGCTTTTAAAAGCCGTTAAGGAAGTTACGGGCAAAAACATGGTGATTTGCGACGTTTTCAACGTTTCGGAGGACTTAACCGCCGTAACGCTCAAACGCGCGCCGCTTTTCGACGCGGCTTTTTCGGTGGCGCAAAAAACGAAATCGGACAAGGAGAAAAGCGGCGACACTCACTCGCTCACCAAAATTTCGGAAGGTAAATTCCTCGTCGCGCTGAACGACGGAATGGGCAGCGGCGAAAAAGCGGCGCAAACTTCCGCCACGGCAATTTCGCTCGTGGAAACGTTTTACAAGGCGAACCTGCCGTCCGAAACGGTGCTTTCCACCGTGAATAAAATTCTTTCGTTCAACAACGAGGACAACTTCACCGCGCTCGACGTGGGCGTTATCGACCTGTT
>ULWL01077011.1_pt1 | contig 12113 bp, 7 predicted proteins | sample 1960171 | NCBI WGS metagenome assembly ULWL01 (sample SAMEA4835807, study PRJEB28245) | human gut metagenome | biome: gut microbiome; material: fecal sample | place: Denmark | collected 2008 | reverse complement strand
TGAAAAATATATTTTTAATAATAAAAAATTAAATCAAAATCCGCACACATATTTAGAAAAATATCACAAGGAAAATTCGTATTTTAATTTATCAAAAGATAAACAAATCGAGCACATAAATAATTGTGTAAAATTGGGTTTTGGTTATGAATATGCATTTGAATCTATCTACCCAAAATTGCGTCCTGAAATTGATAAACTTGAACGCAAATATTTCGTCCAAGTAAAGAACGCCAGTTTCAATTTTACGCCATATGAAAGTGCTCCTTTCAAGATTGAAAATTCGGTCGAAGGACGAGTGTTGAATAGAGAAAAATTGTTTAAAAATATTTGTGCTAAATATGCAAAATCGAATAACATTTCGCTTGACTTACCTTTTGAAAAAATAAGTCCAAAGTTTACAACCGAGCAAGCAAAAAACTTGACCGCACTTCGCTCCACATTTTCGACTAACTATTCTGCCAGTACACCAGACCGCAAGTCCAACATTCGCACCGCGCTTGGTAAGTTTAATGGACTAGTGGTGGAAGACGGCGAGCATGTTTCGTTCAACAATGTTGTCGGTAAACGAACGATTGAAAATGGCTACAAAACGGCAAAGATAATTATGGACGGCGAATATGTTGACGGCTTGGGCGGTGGCGTGTGTCAAGCCAGCACAACGCTCTATAACGCGCTAGTTTTGGCGAACGTGAAAATTGACCGAGTGCAACGCCACAGTCGTCGAGTGGGCTATGTGCCACCTGCTCTCGACGCAATGGTAAACTGGGGTTCGAGCGATATGGTATTCACCAACACTACCGGTCAGCCACTCTACATAACAACTCACTGCACTGACACTAAGGCGTGCGTGAATATATACGGATTGTCCCACGGTCAAGGCGTGTCCTATGCGACCGAAAGCGAGATTGTATCGACCTCGCCACCGCCAGCCGAAGAACTAATTGTGGACTACGAAGGCAAATACAAGGACAAGGTGTATTATGAAGACGAATCATTCTATTTGCATCGCGCAAAGGACGGAATCGTTGCCAACAGTTACCTTGTGAAACGCGTAAACGGCAACCTTGTGTGGAAAAAACTTTTGCGCACGGAAAAATACCCTGCCGAGCGCGCTACACGAGTTGTAGGTGCGAACAAGCGCGTGGTAGAAGATAACTACGATTGGCTGGAAATGTTGAAAAATCTTTTTGCATAAAATCTTGCAAAATTTGACGAAAACACAAAAAGTTATCCACATTTCCACAATGGGCGGTGGAAAATATCGAAAATTTGTTCGAAAACTTTTGGACAAGTGTTGAAAATGCCGAGTTATCCACATTTCCACATTGTTAATTTGGTGAACTAATTTAGTCGGCATAATATACATAAATGCAGAATTGGAGCACGTTTTTATTTGATAATTTCGTGCAAATCCTTTATAATTAAACTATGTTTAGCCTAAAATATTACATTGGCAATTACAAAAAATATGTCATTATTGGACCTTGCTTCAAGTTCTTGGAAACGATGACTGATGTTTTCACGCCATACATTGTGGCGAAGATTTTGGACGTGGGCGTTGTGAACAATGACACGAAATACATATACACAATGGCGTTGATTGCCTTGTTAATAAACATTCTAGGGTTTGTCTTTGCGCTCATCTGCCAGAAATGTTCGGCAGTCACCAGTGAGGGCGTGGGTCGAGATATTCGTCGCGACATCTTTCAGCACGTCAACACCTTTTCGCACGCCGAACTCGACAAGTTCTCTACAATGAGTCTTACCAACCGAATGATTAACGACACCGAACAGATTTGCACGGCAATCTCGATGACGATTAGGCAGGTGGCGCGAGCACCTTTCCTATTGATTGGTTGCTTCATCATCACGGTGACGATTGATTGGAAACTCTCACTCATCTTCCTTGCCGTGTCGCCGGTAATCTTGCTTATAACTCTCTATGTGATGAAAAAGACTGCACCATTGCACCTAAAAACCAAGCAAGATTTGGACTCGCTCAGCAGTGTGGCACGTGACAACCTTTCGGGCGTGAGAGTGATTCGCGCTTTCGACAAGCAAAACGACGAAATCGTGCGATTTGACAGAGCAAACAATGAAATGACAGGCACGCTCTTAAAGGTGGGCGAAATCGCCGCTCGTATGCCGTCAATTATGATGTTGGTCATCAACTTTGCCATCATCGGCATTATTTGGCTGGGAGGCGTTAGAGTCAACATTGGCAGACTAACCAGCGGTCAAGTGATTGCTTTTATCAACTATTGCACCAGCATTGCTTCGGCTATGCTCGCCATTTCGCGCGTAATCATTGTATATACGCGAACGGGCGCGTCTATCAAGCGTATCAAGGAAATCTTTGAAACGCAGAATTCCATTTCCAGTCCAGCGCGTCCTATTACGCTCAACCTAGAAAATGGTGCGGAAATCGAATTTAAAAATGTAAGTTTTTCGTTCAGCGACGCCAAGGACGTGGTGAAAAACTTGTCCATAAAGGTTGCCCCTGGCGAAACCATTGGTATAATCGGCGGAACGGGCTCGGGCAAATCGTCCGTGGTAAATTTGATTCCGCGTTTCTACGACCCTACAAAAGGCAAAGTAATTCTAAACGGCAAAGATTTGCGACGTTATGACGTGCAAGCGTTGCGCGAGAGAATCGGCATTGTGCCACAGAATCCAACCTTGTTCAAGGGCACTATTCGAGATAATATGCGTTGGCACAAGAGTGACGCCACCGACGATGAAATTATTCGCGCACTCATCATTGCGCAAGCGTACGAGTTCGTCAAGGCTATGCCAGACTTCCTTGACAGCAAGGTAGAGCGTGGTGGAACGAACTTTTCGGGCGGACAACGCCAGCGTTTAACCATTGCGCGTGCCTTGGTCAATAACCCTGCCATACTCATTTTGGACGACAGTTCCAGTGCGCTAGACTTCGCCACCGACGCGGCATTGCGACGTAGCATTAGCAAATATATGAGCAATGTAACCACATTCATTGTTGCACAGCGCGCCACGGCACTCGCTTCGGCGGATAAAATCATTGTTTTGGACAACGGTAACGTGGTGGGCATTGGCACGCACGACGAACTGATGCAGAATTGTCAAGTGTATCAAGAAATCTACACTTCGCAAAATAGACCAGAGGGGGCAAGACAATGAGCAAGACAAAGAAACTTCGCAAACTAAAATCTGGTCAAGAAGCGAAAGTCGTTGCGGAAGAAACCCAATCGACCCACGACTTAACCAAAAAGCGAAAGATATCCTTTAAAGAGTCATTGAAGATTACAGGCAAGGTAATTGCTTTTGGTAAGCCTTACCATAAATATTTATATTTGTCGCTTTTATCAATCTTCTTGCAGACCTTCTGCCAGTTGATGCAACCAGTTTATCTCGGTAAATGTATTGACTGTCTAATCGGCAAAGGACAAGTCCAGTTCGCCACCTTGGGCAAATATACCGCAATAATGTTGGTCTTTGTCGTATTAAATGCCTTGTTCACCTATTTGGGTGATGTGCTGTCGAACATATATTGCTTCAAATCTGCGGGCTACATTCGTAACAGATTCTTTGCAAAGATAAACAAGGTTCCGCTCAAATTCGTTGACCAAAACTCTCACGGCGACCTACTCAGCCGTCTTTCCAACGATGTAAGTATGCTTACTGATGGCTTTTTGGAAGGAATTACAGGCATAACGAATGGTGTAATCACCATTCTTGGCACGCTCATATTTATGTTGGTGCTGGATTTTAGACTCGCGCTAATTATTGCGCTCATCGCACCAATCAGCCTTATTGCCTCGTTCTACATCGCGAAAAAGTCGTACAAACTTTTCGTAGCGCACGTTGAAACGGAAGGCGAGGCGAACGGCTATCTGGAAGAGATGATAAGCGGTAGCCGTGTGGTCAAGGCATTCGGCTTTGAAGACAAAAGTGAAAAGAAGTTTGAAGAAATCAACCAAAGATATTATAAGGTTTGCGAAAAGGAAGAATTTATTTCAAACATCGCCAATCCGCTCACTCGAGTGATTAACTCAGCGGTATACTGTTGCGTCGGGCTCTTTGGCGGATTGCAAATAGTGGCTGGACGCGCCACCGTGGGACTTATTTCCAGTTTTCTAAACTACGCCAACTCATTCGGCAAACCATTTAATGAACTGGCTGGCGAAGTGACCGAGTTGCAATCGGCCTTTGCGGCTGCGACACGTATCTTTGAAGTGTTGAATGCGACCGAAGAAGTGTCGGACAACAACTTGCCAGTGCTCAAAAAGGCAGAAGGTCATGTGACGGCGGAGAACGTGTATTTCTCATACAATGACCGCGTCAAGTTGATTGAGAATTTCAACCTTACAGTCAAGCCGGGTCAGCGCGTGGCAATTGTCGGCCCAACGGGGTGCGGAAAGACGACACTTATCAATCTTTTGATGAGATTCTATGATGTGAATACTGGCGTCATCAAAGTGGACGAAACGCCTATCACCGACGTCAAGCGTAGCAGTCTGCGTGCGCAATACGGAATGGTGTTGCAAGAGTCCTGGCTCTACAACGCCACAATCCGCGAAAATATCGCTTATGGCAAGCCAAACGCCAGTATGGAAGAGATTATCGAAGCGGCGAAAATGGCAGGTGCGCACGAGTTCATCGACCGTATGCCAGACAAATACGAAACAATAGTGACCGAGGGCGGAAACAACATTTCACAAGGGCAGAAGCAGTTGCTCTGCATTGCGCGCATTATGCTAGTGAAACCACCAATGCTAATTTTGGACGAAGCCACTAGCAATATTGATACCCGCACCGAACTCAAAATTCAGCAAGCGTTCAACACAATTATGACGGGGCGCACCACCTTTATCGTGGCACACAGATTGTCAACGATTGTGACGGCGGACAAGATTTTGGTGATGAACAAGGGCAATATCATCGAACAAGGTACGCACGACGAACTTATCGCGCGCCACGGCTTCTATTATCACCTTTATAACAGTCAGTACGCTAAACCTAGCGACAAACCGGAGGCATTATGATTGGTTACGATTTCGATAAAACAATTCTCGCGTGCGACTCGACCGTTGAGTTCTACAAATTTTGCCTAAAACGCACACCAAGGCTTTGGCTAAACGTGTTTTACCAAATGGGAATCGGGCTAGCCTTTAAACTCGGTCTTATGAAGAAAACGACTTACAAAGAAAAGATGTACAGTTTCCTAAAATATGTGAAAAACATCGACCAAACCATTGAAAAGTTTTGGGACAAAATGCAAGGCAAGGTGTACAAATATTATTTGCGCCAACGCCGTGACGACGACGTCATTATCTCGGCTTCACCCGAATTTTTGTTGAAGCCTATTATCGACCGCATCAACCCGAATGCCACACTGATTGCTTCTCGCGTCAATAAGTTCACCGGCAAATACACCGGACTAAATTGCTATGGCGTGGAGAAACTCAACCGCTTTCACGAAGTGTATGGCGACGTTAGACTAGAAGCGTTTTACAGCGACTCGATGAGCGACGCGCCAATGTTCCGTCAAGCCGAAAAGCAATATTTAATCAAGAAAGGACAAATTCAAAGAATTGACACCATTTCAAAGATTATGAACGGATTTAATTATTAAAAAAACTCCCTTTTGGGAGTTTTTTTCAACATTTATTCTGTTGTGGTCTGTGAAGTTTCTGTTTTGGTGGATTTAGATTTTTGTTTTGTTTTGTAGATTAGACAAACGACAAGGGCGACGGAAGTGCCGAGTATCATTCCGCCTAAAACGTCGGTGAGATAGTGCACGCACAAGAATACGCGCGAAAATGCAATCAAGAATGCCACCACCAGTGCACCCCAAGCCTTTTTGCCAGTCAAAAGCATTAGACTTACTGCCACGGCGAATGATGACGCGGTGTGACCTGACGGGAATGAGCCGTCTTTTGGAATTTTCAGCCCGATTGAATGCAAGAAGTCGAGTATTGCGGTGTTTTTCGCGAATGGACGCTCGCGTGCGATGATAGGTTTTAATGCTCCGTTGCACAAAACTAGTTCCACCAGCAAGCAGATTGTGGCGATTATGCCGATTTTTCGCGTCTTTGGAATGCAGATGAGCACAATCAAGAGAACCACCCAAATAAGCCCGTATTCGCCGAGATAGGTGATGAATTTCATAAGGTAGTTGACGAATTTGCTACCGTGCATATGTTGCATCATAAAGTTAATAGTTGCGTTATCCATTCTATTATTATACCCACATTTTAGAGTATAGTCAATTTTCTCAAGTGTTAATTGTCCAACTTTTGATTGACATTTCACCACAATAAGTATAATATTATTGCTATAAATACTAGTATTCTAGCAGACTAATTTAGGAGAATTTATGATTAACAAAAACTGTTATCGCACGCACAACTGCGGAGAATTAAGACTAACCGACGCGGGCGAACAAGTGGTTTTGAGCGGTTGGGTGAACGCCATTCGTCGTTTGGGCGGATTGACATTCGTCACTTTGCGTGACCATTTCGGGCTTACACAACTTTTTGTGCGCGACGAAAGTATGATTGACGGCATTACCAAGGAAACTGTTATCCGTGCCACAGGCAAGGTCATTGAACGTGAAAGCAAGAATAAGAATATGCCAACTGGCGATATTGAGATTGACGTTGAGAAGATTGACGTGCTCGGCAAATGCACCAAGGCTTTGCCATTCGAGATTGACGAGTCGGGCAATTCGAAAGAAGATTTGCGCCTAAAATACAGATTTTTGGATTTGAGAAACCCTGAAACATTCAAGATTATTGATGCAAGGTCAAAAATGCTTTTGGCAACTCGCCAAATTTTCCACGACCTTGGCTTTACCGAAGTTCAGACCCCAATACTTACCAGCAGTTCGCCAGAGGGAGCACGTGATTTTTTGGTGCCTAGCCGATTGAATGCGGGCAAGTTCTACGCTCTGCCACAAGCACCACAACAGTTCAAACAACTTTTGATGGTGTCCGGATTTGATAAATATTTCCAAATCGCTCCTTGTTTTAGAGATGAGGACTCACGTGCCGACCGTAGCCCAGGCGAATTCTACCAAGCCGACTTCGAAATGAGTTTCGCCACACAAGAAGACGTTTTCTCGGCAATGGAAACCGTTATGACTCGCCTTGTGCCACAGATGAGCGACAAGGTGATGACTAGCGCGCCATTCGAGCACATTCCTTACGCTGTTGCAATGGACAAATATTGCTCGGACAAGCCAGACCTTAGAAACCCACTTTTGTGCTATGACTTGACCGATATTTTGCATAACACCGAGTTTAACGCATTCAAAGGCAAGACTATCAAGGCAATCTGCGCACACACCGAAGGCAAGCCACGCTCGTTTTATGACGAAATGACCAAATATATAGTAAGTCTTGAAGGTAAAGGCTTGGCATACATCAAAGTGGGCGACGAACTCACCGGCAGTGTTGTCAAATTCTTGTCCGACGAAGAAAAGGTCAACATTTTGCACCGCACTGGCGCTCAAAAGGGCGACACAGTTTTCATCATTGCCGACAACAAGACTGTCGCTACCAAACTTACCGGCAGTTTACGTAACCGACTAGGCAAAGAACTCGGTCTAATCGATGAAAACAAATTGCATTTCTGCTGGATTGTAGATTTCCCATTCTATGAATGGAACGATGACACTCAAAGCGTTGACTTTGCACACAACCCATTCTCCTTGCCACAAGGGGCAATGGATAGCCTATTGAACAAAGCACCACTAGACATTTTGGCATACCAATATGACCTAGTGTTGAACGGCGTCGAACTCGCCAGCGGTGCAGTCCGCAACCACGACCCAGAACTTATGGTCAAGGCGTTTGAGATTGCCGGCTATGACAGAGAAGTCGTTGAAAACAAATTCCCAGCACTCTACAATGCGTTCAGTTATGGCGCTCCACCACACGCGGGCGCAGCATTTGGCTTTGACCGACTTTTGATGATATTCTTTGACTGCGACTACATTCGTGATGTCATTGCTTTCCCACTCAATAAGACGGGTCAGGACGTCCTTATGGGCGCACCAAACTATGTAACCGACAAACAACTCAAAGACGTCCACATCAAACTAGACTTGGATAAGGAATAATTATGAATAAACTATCTTTAACCGACTATCTTGCTAGGCTTACAATATTTTCAAAAAAGTGTCGACAAAAGAAAGCCAATCTTTTGTTACCCGATATGAATGTTTTTGATTTAGTCGCGCTTGCATCACGAGTGGAGTATGGAAAATACTCGATAGATTTGTCTTTCTACACCACAGGGCACGATTTGAAAATCGACGTTGACTGTAACACCAATTCTCCCGATTATGAATTTAGCCTAGCGCAAATCTCAACGCCCGCCGAAAGCATCACCCTTGACAATCAAGGCAAAAAGAAAATCATTTTGCCCGAGTGTAGAATAGAGAAGAGAAGGTCTCACAATGTGGGCAAGGCTCTTGATATGCTTTATATGCACATTGAACCAGAGGAAGAACTCACCGAGCGTGAACGCACATTGATTGACAATCTTTATAGCATTAGACTCAACATTGAAAGATGCCGTTTTGAAGAATATGCCGAAATTTTTAAGTAAAAGACTTTTGACCTTCAAAAGTCTTTTTCATATTGTAGTAAATTTTTAACAAACTTTTGCCAGCGTCGAACACGCTAGTGGTTTGGCTCGTTTTACACTACCATATATTAAATTTGAATGGAAAATGTATTAAAAATTAAGTTTTGGCAGTCATTTGTTCAAAACTATTGTGGTATGGCATAGCAAATAACACTAGTATTTTATTAACGTATGAAATACAATATATATGGTGTTTAGCAAAATTTTGGGCAAAAAATGAATTTTTTGGACTAGTAAAATAAAAAATGCAACTAAAATTTGCATTTTTTTTAAAAAAATTTTTCACAAATTAATTTGATAGATTTTCTTTATTGTTATATAACGAAAATAGCAAACAAAGAAGGGAGATTTAATATGATAATTACAATTTTGAAAAGAGATGGTCGCAAAGAAAAGTTTGAACTATCTAAGATTGAAAATGCCATTTACAAGGCTGCCGTTGCTTGCGGTGGAACTAACAACCTTTTGGCGCACGAACTAGCACTCAAAGTGCAAACCATTTTGGACCAAAATACTGCCAAAAATCCTATTCCAAAGGTGGAGGAGATTCAGGACATTGTAGAAAAGGTGCTGATTGAGAACGGTCACGCCAAGACTGCAAAGGCATATATATTATATAGAAAACAGCACGAGCGTATTCGCAATGCTAACGATACTCTCATCGACTACAAAGAAACAATTGACAAATATCTCAAAGTCAATGACTGGCGTGTGAAAGAAAATTCGACTGTAACCTATTCAATCGGCGGACTCATTTTGTCCAACTCGGGCGCAATCACTGCAAACTATTGGCTCAGTGAAATCTATGATGAAGAAATTGCCAACGCACACCGTCGCGCAGATATGCATTTGCACGATTTATCAATGCTCACCGGCTATTGCGCTGGTTGGTCATTAAAGCAACTCATCGTTGAAGGCTTGGGCGGAGTTCCTGGCAAGATTTGTTCTAGTCCGGCGTCGCACTTGTCCACACTTTGCAACCAAATGGTGAATTTCTTGGGCATTATGCAGAACGAATGGGCGGGCGCACAAGCGTTCAGTTCGTTCGACACCTATCTCGCTCCATTTGTCAAAAAAGACAATTTGAGTTACAAAGAAGTTAAACAATGCTTGCAATCATTCATTTATGGCGTAAACACTCCATCTCGTTGGGGTACGCAAGCACCATTTACCAACATTACTCTCGACTGGGTAGTGCCAAATGATATGGCTGAACTTCCTGCCATTGTTGGTGGCAAGCCACAAGACTTCAAATACAAAGATTGTGAAAAAGAAATGGCTATGGTCAACAAGGCGTTCATCGAAATTATGATTGAAGGCGACGCCAACGGCCGTGGTTTCCAATATCCAATTCCAACCTATTCAATCACCAAAGACTTTGACTGGTCAGACACAGAAAATAACCGTTTGTTGTTTGAAATGACTGCAAAATATGGTACGCCATATTTCTCGAACTATATCAACAGCGATATGCAACCAAGCGACGTGCGCAGTATGTGTTGTCGCTTGCGTCTAGATTTGCGTGAATTGAGAAAGAAATCGGGCGGATATTTCGGCAGTGGCGAAAGTACTGGCTCAATAGGCGTTGTCACTCTCAATATGCCACGTCTTGCATATTTGAGCGACACAGAAGAAGAGTTCTTTATTCGCCTAGAAAAACTTATGAACACGGCTGCCAGAAGCCTAAAAATTAAACGTGATACAATCACAACCTACCTTGAACAAGGTTTGTATCCATACACCAAACGTTATCTCGGCACATTCAAAAACCACTTCTCAACTATCGGTTTAGTTGGTATGAACGAAGCCTGCAAAAACGCAAAATGGTTGCGCACCGACCTAACCACCAAAGAGGGTCAAGAATGGACTAAAAAGGTGCTCAACTTTATGCGTAACAAATTGAGTGACTATCAGGAAGAGTATGGCGATTTGTACAACCTAGAAGCCACACCAGCCGAATCTACAAGTTATCGCTTGGCGTCAAAAGACAAGAAACTTTACCCTGACATCATCACAGCCACCGAAGGTAATGGCACACCATACTATACCAACAGTTCGCACTTGCCAGTGGATTACACCGACGACATTTTCAAGGCGCTCGACATTCAAGACGAATTGCAGACACTTTACACATCAGGCACAGTGTTCCACGCATTCTTGGGTCAACGTTTGAGCGACTGGAAGTCTTGTGCAAACTTGGTTCGTAAGATTGCAGAAAACTACAAACTCCCATACTACACAATGTCGCCAACATATTCGGTATGTGCAAAGGACGGCTATTTGTCTGGCGAGCAACCAATCTGCCCACACTGTGGTGGCAAGACGGAAGTATATAGTCGTATCACCGGTTACTATCGTCCAGTGCAAAACTGGAATGATGGCAAGGTGGAAGAATACAAACACCGCAAGACTTACGACATAAACAACTCCCACTTGACACACTGTGTAAACCACGACGAGCCAAAGGCGGAAGAAAATAAATGTGAATGCACGGGCAACAAAATTATGCTTTTCGGCACAAAGACTTGTCCAAACTGCAAAATGGCAAAAATGATGCTTGACGGCGCGCACATCGCTTACGAGTGGATTGATGCGGAAGAAAATGTTGATTTAACTAAAAAATTTGGCATCAAATCTGCTCCAACAATCGTTGTTATGAAGAATGACGGCTTCACCGCATACGAGAACGCAAGCAATATCAAGGCTTTTACGGAGAACTATAAGGGCTAATATGACAGACATAATAATTGTAGGCGCAGGCACGGCAGGAATGACTGCTTGCCTGTATGCTTTGAGAAACGGAAAAAGCGTTACAATCATCGAAAGCACGGGCTTTGGCGGGCAGATTGCCAATTCGCCAAGAGTGGAGAACTTCCCGTCCATAAAGTCCATTTCGGGCATTGAATTTAGTGACAATTTGTTTGAGCAAATCTCATCTTTGGGCGCAAACGTCGAGTTTGACGAAGTGCAAAAGGTGGAAAAGGTGGGCGACACCTTTAACGTCTATCTGCCAAACAAGACTTTGCAAGCAAAGGCTGTAATTTTGGCAACGGGCGTCAAGCACAAACATCTCAATCTAGCAAACGAAGAGAAACTTGTCGGCAAGGGCGTGAGTTATTGCGCCGTGTGTGACGGACCATTTTACAAGGGACAGAACGTCGCTCTCATCGGTGACGGCAATAGCGCCTTGCAATATGGCATTCTGTTGTCGGGCTATTGCGCACAAGTGTTTATCTGCACTTGGACGGACAAGTTCTTTGGCGACAAAAAACTGGTGGAAACGCTTTTATCCAAACCGAATGTGACGCACATTGCTAATGTTTCGGCTAGCGCGTTTGTAGGCGAGAGCGAACTGGTTGGTCTGGAACTTACTTCCACTAAAACGGGCGAGAAACAAATTTTGGACTGCAACGCCGTGTTCGTGGCAATCGGGCAAGAACCAAAGAATGCGAGATTTGCAAACCTTGCCGAACTTG
>ULWL01030234.1_pt1 | contig 12130 bp, 11 predicted proteins | sample 1960171 | NCBI WGS metagenome assembly ULWL01 (sample SAMEA4835807, study PRJEB28245) | human gut metagenome | biome: gut microbiome; material: fecal sample | place: Denmark | collected 2008 | reverse complement strand
AATATTTAATTAAAATCGAGAAAAATATGAAAAGTATTTTTATAGGAATTGAACCGGTTAGCCTAGTTGACTATGACGGAAAAATCGCTTGCGCGCTCTTTGTGGGCGGTTGCAATTTTCGTTGTCCGTTCTGCCACAATAGTGAAATTGTTTTACACGCTGGCGAGTATGAATGTAAAACAGAAGAAGAAATTTTTGACTACCTAACCGAACGAAAACGTGTGCTTGACGCGGTGGTGATTTCGGGTGGCGAGCCAACACTTTATCCGCAAGTTTACGACTTCATTAAAAGAGTCAAAGCAATGGGCTTTTTGGTCAAACTCGACACCAATGGCACCAATCTCCCAATGCTTAAAAAATTGGTCGATAATAATCTCATTGACTACATTGCAATGGACATAAAAAATAGTAAGCAAAAATACGCCAAGACGGTTGGGTTGAAAGAATTGGAAATCCACCAAATTGAGCAAACTGTGGATTACATTATGCAGTGCGGTGTGGACTATGAATTTAGGACAACCATTGTGAACGAACTTCACGACGAAGCCGACATCATCGCGATAGGCGAGTGGTTGAAAGACGCAAAAAAATACAGACTTCAACATTTTGACGACAAAGGCGCGAATATAGCCGGCGTTCTTAGCGCCGTTGGTAAAGATACGGCGACTCATTGGGTAGAGTTATTGAAGAAAAACATAGCAGACGTCGAGTTGCGTGGTTATTAAAAAAGACGTGTTACGTAGTATTAAAAAGAGCGAGTCCGCTCTTTTTTTTGCGCGAAAATTATCTATATTGACTTTTACGTGTGGCTGTGATAATATATGGCTATCTAATTTGGGGTGAAAAATATGAAAAAGAATGCAAACTCAACTAATCAAGAAAATGTAAATTTGGCGCAAAAGAAAATCATTCGTCAAACTAGCGAACTTACCAATTCATACATCAACGGCTACATCACTTTGAACGATATGATAAACATTGCCAAAAAGTTTGGAATCATAGACAACTTGACTTCGCGCATTTACGAACTAACAGTGAACATCACGGACGGCAAACTTGACGGACAAATCTCTGCCAAAGAGTACAACAAAATGTACAAGCAAGCGACGAAAGGTTTGACGACTCTTGACACCAGATTTTTAAATCTCAGCCACAGCATACTTTACACACATGACCGCAAGGCAATCATTAGGTAGAAAGAGCAATTTTGCTCTTTTTTTGTTTAACAAAAACTATTAACTCAATTTATTTGCCAAATATTTTTGTTTCGTGTAAAATAATGGGGCGAGGAAATTATGGATTTTATTAAAGTATTATCGGCGGAATTTAACATTGCGCCAACACACGCAAAAAATATTATTGACCTATTGGACGAAGGCTGTACCGTGCCATTCATCTCACGTTATCGTAAGGAAATGACCGGTTCGGCTGACGACGTTTTGCTTAGGAATTTTTGTGACAGATTGAACTATCTCCGCAACTTCGAGGATAGAAAAAATCAAATTATCAAAATCATTACTGAACAAGAGAAGATGACCCCAGAAATTATGGCAAGCCTTGACTCTGCCAACACTATGGTTGAATTGGAAGATATTTATCGTCCGTTCAAACCAAAGCGCCAAACACGTGCCACCATTGCCGAAAGCAAAGGGCTCAAACCTTTGGCAGAAGTCATTTGGGAGCAAAAGGACAAAACTCCACTTGCGGATTTGGCTACACCATATATCAATGAAGAAAAGAAAGTTAAGACTGTTGACGACGCGTTGAACGGCGCTAGCGACATTATCGCGGAATGGATTAGCGATGACGCAGAATTGCGAAAGAACCTACGTGAGTTCATCGCCAAGACGGCATTCATTACTTCCACACTTGTCAAGGACAAGGAAAACGCGGGCACATACTCAATGTACGACAACTACAAAGAGCAAGCGTGCAAAATGCCTAGCCACCGCGTGCTCGCCATCAACCGTGGCGAAAACGAAGAGTGCTTGAAAGTAGATGTTGAGATGAACGAACCAAAATGCCTAGAACGCATTGAAAAGATGTTCATCAAGAAAGACTGCCCAAATCTCGAATTTTTGAAAAACACTATTCAAGACTCATTTGAGCGACTTTTGCAACCATCTCTTGCACGTGAACTCCGTGCTAGCCTAACCGATGTAGCGAACGAACAAGCAATCAAAATGTTTGAAGTGAACTTGAAACCACTTTTGATGCAACCACCACTCAAAAATAAGGTCATTCTAGGACTAGACCCAGCGTACAGAACGGGCTGTAAAGTGGCAGTGATTGACGCCAACGGCAATGTTATCGACACCACCGTCATCTACCCAACCCCACCACACAACGACATCGAAAAGAGTGAAGAAGTGGTCGCTCGTCTAATTAGAAAGTATGGCGTTGAAGCCATTTCTATCGGTAACGGCACTGCTAGCAAGGAAAGTGAAATTTTTGTCAGCAATTTGCTCAAAAAAATTCCTAACAAAGTGGCATATATGGTCGTTAGTGAAGCGGGCGCGTCAGTTTACTCTGCCAGCAAACTCGGTCAAGAAGAGTTTCCAACATTCGACGTTACACAGCGCAGTGCAGTCAGCATTGCACGTCGTTTGCAAGACCCACTTGCCGAACTCATCAAGATTGACGTCAAGGCAATCGGCGTGGGACAATACCAGCACGATATGCCACAAAAACGACTCACTGAAGTATTGGACGGCGTGGTCGAAGATTGCGTAAACTCAGTCGGCGTTGACCTAAATACCGCAAGTTATAAATTGCTTGAACACATATCCGGCTTGAACGCGGGCATTGCGAAAAACATCGTTGAATACCGCAAGGAAAATGGTGCTTTTGAGAACCGTAAAGAACTTTTGAAAGTGTCAAAACTTGGCAACAAGGCGTTTGAACAATGCGCGGGTTTCTTGCGCATTCGTGACGGCAACAACATTCTCGACAACACCGCTGTTCACCCAGAAAGTTATGAGTCGGTGAAAAAACTTTTAAAACTCTTTAACCTAACGGAAGAAGATGTGAAGAACAATAACCTTGGCAACCTTGAACAAATGGTTGAGAAAAAGGGATTAGACAATGTGGCCGGTCTTTGCGAAATTGGCGTACCAACTTTGCAAGATAACATTAAAGAACTTTTAAAGCCGGGTCGCGACATTCGTGACGAATTGCCACCACCAATGCTTCGTAGCGACATTATGTCAATGGAAGACTTGCAACTGGGAATGGAACTCGATGGCACGGTGCGTAACGTAATCGATTTCGGCGCATTCGTAGATATCGGCGTTCACCAAGACGGACTTGTTCACATCAGTGAAATTTGCGACAGATATATCAAGCACCCAAGCGAAGAATTGTCGGTTGGACAAATCGTGAAAGTCAAGGTTATTTCACTTGACCTTGAAAAGAAACGCATCGGTCTATCTATCAAGCGCGTTGGCAAGGATTAAACAAACAAAAAAACACTCGATTGAGTGTTTTTTTCATTGCTATACGTTAAGCAATCTCCAAATTCTGCCGTTCATAATCATCAATACTAGGTCAACGATCCAGATGATGTTCCAGCCCAATACAAGACGAAGAATGCCTGCAACGATTTTGCCTTCTTTGAAACGAACGATAGCGCCACAGATCCAAGCTGTTACAGGAATGATAGCCAAGATTAGACTAACGATTCTGCCAAGACCAAAGTAGTCCTTAGATTTTGCCATAAATGCCTCCTTACATAATATAATAATAACATTGCCGGCAAATTATGTCAAAAAATATGACAGACTTTGTAGATAAAGTTAAAATATTTTAGCACACGCGACTAGGTCTAGGCGGAAAAATTTCTTTCAGCATTTCCAGTACGACGGTAAGCGCCGAACTGTTGGCAGTGGCTTTGTATGCGTAATAGTCGTTTACCGCATTGTCGTCCGCATTGTTTGATATGCCCTTGATTGTCACATAGTCAAGGTCTTCCAACTGCGCAATTTCTCCAATGGTTGCAGACTCCATATCTATGGCGTTGATGTTAAACTGTGTGCGCAAAGCATTCGCCCTTGCCGTGCTGGCAATGAACTGGTCGCCTGAACCGATTGTGCCCGAACTGGACGCCAAACCCAAGCGTTGCACTGCGTTGTTTGCGTAGCCAATCAGACCCGCATTTGCTGGGAATTGTGTTTGTGTAAGTTCAGGAATTTCGCCTGCATTGAAGCCGAGCGCTGTTACATCGACGTCGTGTTGCAAGGTGTTGGTTGAGATGAAAATGCTGTTGAATGCGATTCCATTCAGCCCTGCCAAGTTGCCCGTGTTAATGAGCAAATCTGGGTGGAAACAATCTATAATTGTCATTACATTTCTAGTCACATACACCTTTGATTCGCCAACGTTGACAATGATTGCGCGCTTGCCATTCACACAGATGTGATAAACCTTCAAGCCGTTTACGAGTTGGCATTGTGGATTGTATTCTTTTGGAAGTAAGTTTTCCAAATCTATAAAATCCGAAGTTAATATTGCTATCATAATAGACTCCATTTTGTGAGAATATGCCACTTGGCAAGAGTCCGCCAGGTTTGCATATTTGCTCCAATACTAGTTTATTAATGAGACTTCTTGTTTGACACAAATTAGTACCACTTGATTTTATATAAAACAAAAAATATATGGCCAATATAAGCACAATAATCACGCTTTTTTAGTTGTTTATTTTGACGCCGTTTGATATAATATATGTGATGTTCAATTTTGTCTGCGAATAGCGAAACAATACGCTCACAAAATTGGCATAATTTCGGTCATAATAAAAGCCAACTTTTTAAGCGGGCTAGATAGAAAATCTATATGACTGAAAAAGATATATAACAATTTTGCTCGCGTTTACAGCGCATAAGAGCATAACTTTCTATAAAATGATTGTGGAGTTTACAATGGAAAAAGATTTCTGCAATAGATATAGAGCGATTGGAGCAGGCATTAGTTGCGGAAGTCCAACTGTTGGCAGTGAAAAGGCGAGTGGTTGCATAATCCAGCGCTTGAAAGACCTAAATTACAATTTTGATTACAAATTCATCTCTACCGATAACGATAAAGATGTGTCAGTTCCATCGCTCATCGCAAAAGATAATGTAGCCAGTTTGGTACGACGACTCTACACCGAAGTGAGCGACTGCTATGACAGTGGCAAAATCCCATTCGTCATAGGCGGTGATCATTCGCTGTCGATAGGCAGTGTCGCCAGTTCGCTAATGCGTTACGGCGACGACGTTATGGTGGTGTGGATTGACGCTCACACTGACATCAACACGGCAACCAGTTCGCACTCGCATTTCATTCACGGAATGCCTAACGCAGTGAGTATGGGACTAATGGACGACGGTTTATCGCCAATAGGCTGTCGCAGAACGCTCAAACCTAACAACCTAGCATTCTTGGGTGCGCGTAGCATTGATGACGGCGAAATTAAAATCTTGAACGACAACAGCATTTTCTATATAAACGTTGCTGACCTTTTAGCACGTGGAATTGACGATGTAGTGCGCGAACTAAAACTAAGGTCACACGCCAAATACGTGCACATCTCATTTGACGTGGACGGGCTGGACGACCGAGTCTTCAAGGCGACTGGTTACAACATCGCTGACGGCTTTAGCGTGCAGAACGTTAAGGAAATAATTACCAGCCTAAAAAAGTATTTCACACTTGCACTTTTTGAGTGCGTGGAGTATAATCCAGACTTGGACAAGAATAAAAAAGATTTAGATGTGGTCATCGACATCATATTGACCGCATTACAGACAAAGGAATAGAAATATGAATCAATTAATCAACCAACCAAAAAGTTGTGGCTACACCGTCCGCCTTGCCAAAGACAAGGACGAGATTGAGCGCGCGCAGAAATTGAGATATAAGTCAATGGTTTTGGAGTTTAATCCAAACGCTGACCCAAATGGCACAGACGCGTGCGAAGAGGATAATCATTGCGACCATCTAATCGCCGTTAATGACGATACGGGCGAAATCGTGGGCAATTATCGTTTCGTGACCAAAGCGCACGGCATTCCTTTCTTTTGCACGGGAGAGTTTGATTTGACCAACCTTGCGAAGAACGACAACATTCTGGAAATCGGTCGCGCCGTGGTTGACCCTGATTGCCGTAACGCGCCAATTATCAAACTTTTGTGGCACGGCTTGTTTAACTATTGCAAGCAGTTCGGCATTAGATACATTTTTGGCACAGCCAGTTACCATATGGCAGATTTTGATGCGAACGACATTCAAAACTTTAAATACAAAGATTCGTTCACCAATTTGTATCTCAATCATCAGGTGGATAAATCGATTAACTGCACCGCCAAAGCGCCAGCAATCAGCCTAAAAGACGTGGCTGACGTTGTGGGCGAGTTTGACCCAACCGAAGCCAAATTTCAAACTCCGGCACTCATTCGCACCTATCTAGCAATGGGTGGCAGAGTGTGTGATAGCGCTTACATAGATAATGTGTTCAAAACGATTGATTGTATGGTGATTACTGATTTGTGCAACTTCAACGAATTTTTCTTTAAGAAGTTGTTGGGAGATTTGTAATGAAAAAGAAGTTACTATATTTAATCCCAATAATCGCCTTTCTGGGACTACTTGCGATTTTTATTGTGGACATTGTGAACATCTGGCCACAACTTACCAGTGGCAGTGAACAAGCCGTTGAAGAAGCACTGTCGCAACTCGGTTTTCGTGGCGGGCTGGTGCTGGCACTAATTCAAACAATGCAAGTGCTGATTGTGTTCATTCCTTGCGAGTTTGTGCAGATTGTCAGCGGTGTAACCTATGGCATTTGGTGGGGCTCACTGGTTTGCTGGGTCGGCATTGTCTTGGGTGCAACAATTATTTATATGTTGGTCAACCTATTCAAAGTGAAGAATGACAGCATCAAAAATTCATCCGCCTATGACACAATCGAACTTTTGAGTCACAAGAAAAGCAGTGTATCGAAACTTGTTTTGATTCTATTTTTCCTGCCCGCGATTCCTTACGGAATGATTTGCTATTACGCTGCCGGCAACAATTTGAGTTATTGGCGATATATTTTGCTTGTCATCATCGGCGTCGCACCATCAGTAGTGGTTGACACTATTATGGGCAAGGCATTCATCGCGCTCATCTCGAAATATATGGGTTGGGTGATTGCAGGCATTTTGGTGATGACAGTTGGAGTTATGCTCATTGTCAACGCCATTTCCAAACGTAAAATGAACAAAATGCTTTACGGCGAACCTAATCCAAGTTTTGCCACAATTATGGCAACGCGAAAGGCACGCCAGCCAGACGCATACACTTACGATTTGTGCCGTAGTTTCTTTGGCAAGCGCATAATCAAGCGCAACCGAGTTGTGCTTCTCAATGATGAAATTAAAGACATCAAAGAGCCTTGTCTAATTCTTAGTACACATCCGTCTTGGCCAGACTTTATGTATTGTGCATTGAGTATGCCACACATACGTTACAATGCAGTCGTAAATTACAGCCTTTTCTACAATAGTTTCTATCGCCGTATTTTTGAGAAGTTGGGCGTAATTCCAAAGAAAATGTATACGCCAGACTCGCGCGCCATCAAAGATATGTTGAGCGTGGCACGTAATGGCGGTTCAATTATGATGATGCCGGCTGGTCGTTTGAGCATTAATGGTACACAAACAGATATGCCAGCGGGTCTTGACAAATTAATCAAGAAACTTGAATTGCCAGTGGTTACCATTCGTCCGCACGGCGCATATTTAACGCGTGCAAAATGGATGAAATCCAAACGTCGTGGTCGCGTGGAAGTGGAATGCCATTTAACCTTGACAAAAGATGAAATTATCAACAATGATGTGGATTACATTAGAAACAAAATCGAACCAGCATTAGAGTTCGACGACTTTGCTTGGAATGATGATGCGCACGTTTGTTTCAAGGGTAAGAACTTGTGCAAGGGCGTGGAAGGAATCTTATATATCTGTCCGCACTGCCACAGTGAATATACTTTGCGCGGTGAAAAGAACACAATTGTGTGCGACAACTGTCACAATGTAGTGAATATGGACAATTATTACAATTTCACCAATCCGCCAACCGATGAAATCAAAAACATTCGCGATTGGTACAACTATCAAGTAGGCGTTGAGCGTGAACGCATCAGCAAGCCAGACTATGCGCTTGTTACTGACGTGACAGTCAAGACATATACACACAATGGTCGCGGAATGTGTCTTGCGGGCGAAGGTACGTGCAGACTAACGCACGCAGGCGTTAACTACAAGGGCAGTTTCAACGACGAGCAAGAAGAGTGGACGGTTGCGCCAAAAGATTTGCAAGCATTGTTGTTCAGTTGTAATGAAGATTTTGAACTTTATCACGACAACAAATTCTATTATTTCCAACCAAAGCAAAATCGTTTGCAATGCGTTCAATGGGCAATGGTTAGTGAACTTTTGCATAATTATCATAGAGATGATTCGCACAAAAATGATGAATAAAAAGAGAAAATTTTTCTCTTTTTTTCATATTTAAAAAAATTTTTATAACAATTTTATTTTGTTTTGTAAATTATTGTAAATATGTTAAAATATTTGTGTAAAAAATGTGGTTAAACATTATTAGGAGTATTTATGAAAAAAATTGCAATTATCACAGGCGCATCTTCCGGCATCGGCAGGTCGTTCTGTAAACAATATGACGCGAAAAATTTTGATGAGATTTGGGCAATCGCGCTAGACCTTGAAGGGCTGGAAAGTCTGCAAAAGGAATGCAAGACGAAAATCGTTCCGCTTGCATATGATTTGACTGTAACCGAATCGTTTGAAGATTTCAAGGCACGCTTAAAAAAGGCAAAGCCAGACGTACAACTTTTGATTAACTGTTCTGGTTTTGGCAAGTTTGCGCGTTATGACGAAATTAAGGTAGAAACCAGCGCGAATATGATTGACCTAAACTGCAAAGCCACTATGCGAATGACAGAATACACCTTGCCATATATGTCACAAGGTGCTAGAATTATGAACATAGCGAGCGTGGCAGGCTGGCAACCAATCCCATTCATCAACGTTTATGCCGCTACCAAGGCATTCGTCATCAGTTATTCACGCGCACTCAACCGCGAACTCAAACCACGTGGCATTAGCGTGACCACCATTTGCCCATTCTGGACGAAAACTGCATTCTTCAAGCGCGCCAAAGACAATGACGCAATGCAAGAAGTAGTGACAAAATATGTGGCTATGTACGACCCAGATTTCGTGGTGAAAAAGGCAATGAAAGCGACCGAAAAGCGCAAAGACCTTGTGGTCGTTGGTTTCAAGAGTAAAATGCAATGTTGGTTGGTTAAGACTCTGCCACATAGTTGGATTATGAACATCTGGATGCGTCAACAAAAACTAAACAAAAAATACAAAAACCGTCCAGTCAATCCCGACGCTGGAAAATAATTATGTTAGAAATAAAAAATTTAAGTTATTCAATAGATGAAGGCAATAAGAAAAAGGAAATTTTGAAAAATATTTCCTTAACTTTGCACGACAATGAAACACTTGTAATCACGGGTGCAAATGGTGCGGGTAAATCCACACTTTTGAAACTCATTATGGGACTTGCTACCGCAACGAGTGGACAAATTTTGCTCGACGGAGTAGATATAACCAAAATGTCAATCACTGAGCGTGCGCGTCTTGGCGTGGCATACGCTTTTCAAACACCGGTAAGGTTTAAAGGATTAAAAGTGCGTGACGTGCTCAACACTGCCCAAAACGGCGACAAAATTATGGACGTGTGCAACTATCTTTCAAAGGTGGGCTTGTGCGCACGCGAATACATCGACCGCGAGTTAGATGACAGTCTTTCCGGTGGCGAAATTAAGCGTATCGAAGTGGCGACTATTCTTGCACGCAAGGCACGTATCAACCTTTTTGACGAGCCGGAAGCGGGCATTGACCTTTGGAGTATGGACGGGCTTATAAAATGCTTTAACCAAAGCAAGACTGACAATAAGTCTATCAACATCATCGTGAGCCACCAAGAAAAGATTTTGGACATTGCGGACAAGATTTTGGTGCTGGACAACAAACAAATCAAGGAGTTTAGCGCGCGCAATGATATTCTAGGCAAACTGAAACTCAGCCCAACCAACTGCATAAGATTGAATAAGGAGAAGACAAATGACTAACGAAGAAAAAGAACTCCTTGCAAAAATTAGCGACTTACACGAACTGCCCGAGGGCGCGTACAACATTCGTCTTAACGGCGAGGGTTACAAGCGCCATTCCACCGAAGACATCGAAATTGTGCCAAAGACTGACAAACCGGGCATTGACATTATCGTGAAACCTAACGTGATGGGCAAAAGTGTGCACATACCTGTCATCGTCAGCCGAACCGGGCTCAAAGATTTAGTGTATAACGATTTTTACATCGGCGAAGGCAGTGATGTGCTGATTGTCGCTGGTTGTGGTATTCACAACACGGGCGACAAAACCAGCGAACACAACGGTATCCACGCTTTCCACCTTGGCAAGAACTGCAAGGTTAAATATGTGGAACGCCATTTCGGTCAGGGCAAGGGCGACCGCGTGCTTAATCCTGTCACCGAAGTCGAGTTGGGCGAAAATTCGTCTATGATTATGGAAACCACTCAAATGGGCGGGGTGTCAAACGCGATTCGCACCACCAACGCAAATGTTGGTAAGAATGCTAGCCTAGTAATCAAGGAAAAGATTTTGACCACAAACTCTCAAATTGCCGAAACCAATTTTAATGTAGAACTAATAGGTGAGAATAGTAGCGTGGACGTGGTGAGTCGAAGCGTTGCAAAGGACGATTCAAGCCAGACTTTCCACAGCAATGTGGTTGGCAAGAACAAATCATTCGGTCACGTTGAGTGTGACGCCATTATGACGGGTCAGTCGCACGTGAAGTCAATTCCAGAAATTGACGCCATAGACAACAATGCCACACTCGTGCACGAAGCCTCTATCGGCAAGATTGCGGGTGACCAACTCATCAAACTTATGACTCTCGGTCTTGACGAACATCAAGCCGAAGATTTAATCATACAAGGATTTTTAAATAACTAATGACTGTATGTAATAACTGTCCACGAAAATGTAATGTCGACCGCAAAAATGCGGTCGGCTTTTGTGGTATGCCCGAAAATATCGTGATTGCAAAGGCGGGACTTTTTCAGTGGGAAGAACCTTGCGTATCAATCGGCGCGGGAAGCGGGGCGGTGTTCTTCACTGGGTGCAATCTCAAATGTGTGTTCTGTCAAAACTGGGAGATATCTAGCAATCACGTCGGCAAAGAGATTAACGTAAATCAACTTGCGGAAATTTTTAAAAACCTAGTAAATTTAGGTGCGCAAAACATTAATCTTGTGAGCCCAAGTCATTATTACAAACAAATCATTGAAGCGCTCAAAATCTATCGACTAAACGTTCCAATCATTTATAATTCAAACGGCTATGACAGTGTCGAAAGCATTGTCGCCTTGAAAGATTATGTCGATGTCTATTTGGTTGATGTTAAATATTTCGATAGCAATTTATCTGCAAGGCTTTCTAACGCACCGGATTATTTCGATGTCGCTAGTAAAGCGCTCGAACAGATGATAAAAAATCGACCTAAAATCGTAATGCAAAATGGCGCTATCAAAAAAGGTGTAATTGTTCGACATTTGGTGTTGCCGAATCACACAGACGACAGCGTGAAAGTGTTGAAATATTTGTCAAAATATCGCGAGCAAATAATTGTGAGTTTGATGAGTCAATATACTCCCGTTTTCAAGGCGAGCGAACACGCCGACATCAATCGAAAACTTAAACCTATCGAATACAAATTTGTTGTAGGCAAAGCACGTGAACTAGGATTTGAAAACGGATACATTCAAGACTTCACTTCCAGTGATTGTAAGTTTATTCCCGACTGGGATTTTGAAGGTGTGGAATAAAATTATTATTGCATCTTTTTAAATTAATTAATTACAATTTAATTTAATAATTAATTGAGAACTAATTAATTAAAAAAATAAAACATTCAAAAATATCAATAAAAATCACAATATTTATTAAATAAATGCATTAAATATTAAATATTTTAAAAAAATTCAATCAAA
>ULWL01036616.1_pt1 | contig 12225 bp, 7 predicted proteins | sample 1960171 | NCBI WGS metagenome assembly ULWL01 (sample SAMEA4835807, study PRJEB28245) | human gut metagenome | biome: gut microbiome; material: fecal sample | place: Denmark | collected 2008 | reverse complement strand
GTCAGTGTTCGTGTACACAATCTAGTGTACACGAACATTTTTTCTATTGAAATAGAGAAATATTATTTGCAAAAACAAGTCAAAATATGGTATACTATAATGTAGTAATATTGAGGTATAAATTTATGCTAGTAACAGTAGAAAATCTAAATTTAACGTTTGATAAAAAAAGAATATTTAATAGTGCTTCTTTTAGAATTTTAGAAAATGAAAAAATAGGAGTTATCGGTAATAATGGAGTTGGTAAATCAACTTTAATACAAGTTTTATGTGGTAAAATATTGCCAGATAGTGGGACTATAACGTTTGATAAAAACATAAAAGTAGGGTACTTAGATCAATATATGCATATTAATAAAAGACTTACAATTGAAGAATACTTGAAAGAAGCATTTAAAGATCTTTATAAAGAAGAAAAAATAATGAATGAAATGCTTGATGAAATGAAAAACATTACGGATCATACCTTGATAGATAGGTATATTAGAAACACAAGTAGAATTAGAGAAGAATTAGAAAGTAAAGATTTTTATGCATTAAATTCTAAAATTGCAAGAATTGCCACAGGATTAGGTGTTGTGAATTATGGAATGAAGACCATAATGGAGCATTTATCAGGAGGACAAAAAATGAAGGTAATTTTAACAAAACTATTGTTGGAACAACCTGATTTATTAATTTTGGATGAACCGACCAATTTTTTGGATACGGTTCATGTAGAATGGTTAGTTAAATATTTAAAAGAATATACGGGTAATTTTTTTATTGTTTCCCATAATCAAGAATTCTTAAATGATGTTGTTAACGTTATTATGGAGTTAGAATTTGGGAAGATTACTAGATATAAAGGCAATTATGAAGCATATAAATTAAAAAAAGCGATGCAAGTTGAAAATTATGAACGTGAATATTTAGCGCAACAACGGGAAATCAAACAATTAAATGATTATATTGCGAAAAACAAGGTCCGGGCATCGACAGCTAAAATGGCAAAAAGTCGTGAAAAGAAACTTGATAAAATAGAATTATTGGAAAAACCAAAAAGTGGTGATATTCATTTAAACTTGTCATTTAATTATAAACCAATTTATTCAAGAAAGTTTTTAGAAGTAAAGAACTTGGAAATTGGATATGACAAATCGCTATTACCTGCTATGAATTTTGAAATTCCAAGTGGAGAAAAACTTGCAGTTACAGGGTTTAATGGAATAGGTAAATCAACTTTACTAAAAACTTTGGTGGGCGAACTAAAACCTATAGAAGGCACTTTTAAGTTTGTGGATGATGCTTTAATAGCGTATTTTGAACAAGAACATAATTTTGAGCATCCCGAATATACTCCAATGCAAGAAATTTCTAATATTTATCCACTGATGGATGAAAAAAATGTTCGAAACAGACTTGCAAGATGTGGCTTAATAGGCAATTTAGCAATGCAACCAATAAAAACTTTGAGTGGTGGTGAACAAGCAAAACTAAAATTATGCAAAATAATGATGCAAAAAGCCAATGTATTAATTTTAGATGAACCAACTAATCACTTAGATAAAATTGCAAAAGAAGAATTATTGGAATATTTAAAAAAATATCAAGGTACAGTTATCTTTGCAAGTCATGAAAAGGATTTTATTGAAAAACTTGCAACAAGAATATACAATATTGAAGATTTGTTACTATAAAATTATAGTTTTATTATTGATAAAAAAAGTATATTTTGATAAAATATATAAATAAATTACTAGATTGGAGAAGTATTATGGCACGTGTACATATGATGGTGGGTATTCCTGGCAGTGGAAAAAGTACTTATGCAAAAGAATTATCACAAACCCATGGATATGAGATTGTATCTACAGATATGATTAGAATGCTACACAGCGACTGGGAAGAATCCATGATTTGGCCTGAAGTCTATAGATTAACAGCTGAATACCTGAAAGGTGGCTGTGACGTTATTTTTGACGCTACTAATATAACTCCAAAAGTACGAAATAGATTTAAAGATGAAGTGAGTAAACATTTTAACAAATTTGAAGTTGTAGCATATTATTTCGATACATCCCCTAAAATTTGTGCAAAACGAGTTGAAAAACGCAATAAATTGGTAAATAAACTTTATTTACCAGTTGAAGTGTTTTTTTCATATGATGAAAAAATAATTGAGCCAACGATAGATGAAGGGTTTATTGAAATAATCAATGTTAATGACTTAGAAAGGAAAAATTATGAGTAATGCAAAATGGCTTGAAACCTTAGCACTTTCAAACATTGAGGTCAATGACGATATTAAAAATGGGGAAATTACCTCTGTCAAAGTAAAACAAAGTGATAATTCATGGCGAATTTTTGTGACACTTAGTCATGTTTTACCTTGGAATGTACTTGATGAGATGTTTGAAAAAATAAGAAGTACTTTTATTTCAAAATACAATGTTTCAAAAGTTTTATTTACAGTTAAATGGCTTGATACATCGATTGCTGATGAAGATTTAATTGCATATTTTAATGCTGGTGTAGCAATATGCAAAAAAATTAAAGCCACATCGATTTTGCTTGCAGAATTTCCATATCAAATTAAAGAAAATGCCTTAATTTTAAAAGTTCCAACCAAAGAAAATCAAAATGTTGTAGATGAACATTTACCATTGATTCAAGCTTTCTTTGTCAATTATGGTATAGGACATATTAAATTAATTAGTTCAATTGATAATGATGAAGTTTCTAAGGGTGATTTACATCATGAATCAATTATTAGAATGGAAGATCAAAACGAAGCTAAAAGTGTTGAATTATATCAACAAAAAAAGGCTGAAGCAGCTGAAGGAAGAGAAGAAGCAGTATTTTATCGCAACAACTTTAATAGTGTTTTAACAATTCTTTTACATGAAGTTCCAATGACTAGTATGGAAGTAGAAGAATTTAAACAAATAAATGGTACTAATAAAGTTGAAACTACAGGTATAGTGGTAAAGGTCTCCACCCGTGAACTTAAAACAAAAGATGGAAGAACTTTAAGATTGTTTGAAGGCGTCATTACTGATTTTCAAGATTCAGTCATTATTAAACGTTTCTACCGTGAAAGTGATGCCAAAATATTTGAAGAAGATATTAAGCCTAATAAACGCATTGTAATTCAGGGTAATATTCAATGGGATGATTTTGCGAAAGATGTTGTTATTATGTGCGATAGAGTCACAGTTTGTGGCGTTGATGCTTCAAGACAACGATTTGATAGCAGTCTTGAAAAAAGAGTGGAACTTCATGCGCATACTAAAATGTCAGTGCTTGATAGTATTTTAAACGTTGATGAATATGTTGAGCAAGCTAAGCGATTTGGACACCACGCTCTTGCGGTAACAGATCACGCAAATTGTCACATTTTGCCAGAATTCTTTTCTTTATGTAAGAAAAATGACATAAAACCAATTGCTGGTGTTGAGGCTTACTTTGTTGATGATACAAATTTAAGAATTATTCATCCTTATGATGACGACATTGATTTAAAAAAATCAACTTTTGTTGTGTTTGACCTTGAAACAACTGGATTAAGTGTTAACTATAATGAAATAATAGAAATAGGAGCGGTGAAAGTTAAGGATGGGATGATTATTGATTCATTTTCTACTTTTGTAAAGCCACGTAAACCTATATCCAGTTTTATCACAGAGCTTACTAGTATCACAAATGAAATGGTAGCTAATTCACCTTATATTGAAAATGTGTTTAGAGATTTTCTAGAGTTCATAGATGGTAGTGTGCTAGTTGCTCAAAATGCAGATTTTGATACTGGTTTTTTATATCAAACTATGCGTAATGAAAAAATTGATGTCAAACACTATCCATGCATCGATACATTGGATTTAGCACGTACATTATATCCAGAAGGTTTGAAAAATTATAAACTTGAAACTATAGCCAAGTACTTGAAGGTAGAGATTGAACAACAACACCGTGCAATTCATGATGCAAGAACTACGACAAATGTTTTTAATCGAATGCTTGCTGATTTGTTTAACGCAGGGGTTACTAAATATAACGATATTAATAATCTTATAAAATCAGAACAACTTGCTAAATCAAAAAGACCTTCACATTTATGCATCTTGGTACGAAATAAAGTAGGATTGAAAAACTTTTACAAGATAATTTCAGATGCTCATACTACCCATTTTAATCGTGATGCATGTGTTTATAGATCTGTTCTTGATAAGTATCGTGAGGGATTACTAGTAGGTAGTGGTTGTGCTAATGGAGATATCTTTGAAACTGCGTATGAGAAATCATATGATGAATTATTAGAAAAGGTAAGTTATTATGATTATTTAGAAGTACAACCTCCAGAATGTTACAATTGGTTGCTTGAAAACTTACCAGATGAAGAACGAACTGAAATTATACAAGACATTATTAAAAAAATTATTTCTGCTGGTAAAGAAAAAGGAAAACTTGTTGTTGCTACTGGTGATGTTCATCAATTGCTAAAAGAAGATAGTAAATACCGAAGTATCTATCTTTCAGTTGCAAGACCTAATGGTGGTGGTCCACACCCATTGTCAAAATATGCTCCTTTAGATATGCACTTTAGGAGTACTACAGAAATGCTTGATGACTTTAGTTTTTTACCAGCCAATGAAGCATATGATTTAGTGGTCACGAATACTAAGAAAATTGATGAAATGATAGAGGAATATCCATTATTTCCAAACAAACTTTACGTTCCCCGTGATGACTTTATGAGTAAGATTGGTGTTCCTTCAATGAAAGAGGCAGTATATGATATTTCATTTGCTACTACAAGAAAGAAATATGGTGACGAATTGCCATTATATGTTCAGGAACGTCTTGAAAAAGAATTAGAGGCAATTATAGGCCATGGCTATTTTTCAGTTTATTTTATCTCTCACTTACTTGTTAAGAATTCAAATGATGCTGGATATGTTGTAGGTAGTAGGGGTTCAGTTGGTAGTAGTTTTGTTGCCACAATGATGGGAATTACAGAAGTTAATCCTTTAAAACCACATTATGTATGCCCAAAGTGCAAATTTAGTGCGTTTAAACTAAGCAATGAAGAAAAAGAAAAATATCATATGAGTGTACCTGCTGAACTTGATTGCAAACTAAAAAAAGTTGGTGTAGGTATGGATTTAGAAGATGCTTATTGTCCTGTTTGTGGTGAAAAACTGCACAAAGATGGTGTTGATATTGCCTTTGAAACATTCCTAGGATTTAAAGGTGATAAAGTTCCGGATATTGATCTAAATTTCTCAGGAGAGTATCAAGCAAAAGCTCATTTGTTCTGTCAAGATACTTTTGGCATTGATAATGCATTTAGAGCTGGTACTGTTTCAACGGTCATGGAAAAAACTGCTTTTGCATATACTCGTGATTATTATCGTAACAAAAATATTGAAATAAGAAAAACAGAAATTGAACGAATAGCTAATTTTATTGCAGGGTCTAAGAAAACAACTGGTCAGCATCCTGGTGGTATCGTAATTGTACCCGATGATATTGAATATACAGATATAATTCCAGTACAGTATCCACCAGTTGATAGTACTGAATTGGAAAATCAAAACTGGCGTACTTCACATTATGATTATCATAGTTTTGAAAGCAATTTACTTAAAATGGATATTCTTGGACATGATGATCCTACCGTTATTAAGCAATTAATGGATTTTGTACATGCTGAACCGGATGAATTCCCTTTCAACACAGTTGAAGGGATTCCATATGTGGATGATGCTGTTCTTTCACTATTTAGTTCAAAAGAAGCATTGAAGATTAATGGCGATGATATGGATCGCTTCTCTAGCGGTACTAAGGGAATGCCTGAATTTGGCACTAACTTTGTTAGAGGAATGCTAGAAACAATTAAACCAAAATGTTATGAGGATATAATAAAGGTATCTGGTTTATCACATGGTACTGATGTATGGAATAGAAATGCAGAAGAATTATTTACGGGATCTAATCCACTATATCCAAAAGTAGATTTTAAAGAAGTTATTGGATGCCGTGATGATATTATGCTTTATTTGTTGGAAAAAAATCTTCCTGCCCATGATGCCTTTACAATTATGGAAGGTGTCAGAAAAGGAAAAGGGTTAAAGCCTGAACAAGAAGCCTTGATGATAAAGTATAATGTACCGGATTGGTATATTTATAGTTGTAAACGAATTAAATACATGTTTCCGAAGGCACATGCTACAGCATACGTTATTATGGCTTTAAGAATTGGCTGGTTTAAGGTTCATCGTCCAATTTATTATTATGCGGCATTCTTTTCTAAACGTGCTAAAGAATTTGATCCTGAGATATTGGCAAATGGCCGCAACGCGATTCGCAACAAAATTACAGAGTTCGAAACAAGAATTTCTAAGAAAGATGAATTAACAAATAAAGAAAATGATTTATTAGGTGTATTGTACATAGCTTTAGAAATGGTACTTCGTGGTTACTATTTCCGTCAAATTGATATTGAAAAATCAGAAGCTACTGATTTTGTAATAGCAGATGATAAAAAATCATTATATTTACCATTTATCAGTGTGGATTCCTTGGGTGATTCAGTAGCGAAGTCAATTATTGAAGCACGTAATAAACACCAGTTCACATCAAAAGCTGATTTTGAATATCGTACATCAGTTAATAAAAAACAATATGCTAGGTTAAAAACATTAGGGGTTTTGGATAATTTACCTGAAAATGATACTTTATTATAAAAAAAATAGTATTATTTTATTAAAACAATATAAAATATAAAGGAGGATATTGATATGAAAATTGGAAATAATTTTGCATTTAAAAATGCTATTAAAGCAGAAGATATGTCAAATAACACTGCGAGTGTAAAAGGAATTGGTATTAAAACTTTATTGTTAACATTTGTCATGATAGTTTCTACTGTATTTATGATGACAAACTTTCACCGTTTTGGAACTAGCGCACTATATATTTATGGAGGAGTAGTTATAGTAAACTTTATTTTACAACTTATCATGTGTTTTGTTCCATCAACTACAAAAGTTCTTTCGGTACCTTATTCTATTTTTGAAGGATTAATGCTTGGTACAGTTATAGGAATTGTTGAACTTGTACTTCCAGGCGAGGGCTTCCAATTAGCGGGACTTGCGTTAATTTTAACAATTGCTATATTCCTTGCGGCAACAATTCTTTATACAACAGGAGTAATTAAGGCTGGATATTTCTTTAGAGGCTTTATGCTTTCAGTTTTACTTGGAATAATGATTTCGTCACTTGTTATTAGCGTAATTGGTATATTTAATCCATCGATTTATACTTTATTATTCTCAAATAAAATTGGAATTGTTATTTCAGTAATAATGATTATTGTGGCTGGTTTATATGTCGTTATTAGTTTAGATAATGCCACTCAAATAGTTTTAAGTGGTTGTGACAAAAAATATGAATGGTATGCAGCTTTTGGTATATTATTAAATATTGAGTGGTTATTTATTGAAATATTTAGATTGTTATTATACTTAAAACAATCAAGCGATAAATAATCTATATCAAAATAGTTGTAATAATTAGGAAAAAGTGATAAAATAATATAGTAAAAATTCAACAGAAATTTAGGAGGATTATTAAAATGGCTGTAAGAATTGCAATTAATGGATTTGGCAGAATTGGACGTTTAGCATTCCGTCAAATGTTTGGACAAAAGGATTTTGATATCGTAGCAATCAATGACTTAACTGGTGCTGCAGACCTTGCTTACTTATTGAAGTATGACACTGCACAAGGCCGTTATAAAGACCACGAAGTAAGTAGTACTGATCATTCAATTATAGTTGATGGTCATGAAATTGAAGTTTACGCTATTAAAGATGCTAATGAATGTCCTTGGAAAGAATTAAATGTTGATGTAGTAATCGAATGTACTGGTTTCTATGTAAGTAAGGAAAAATCAATGGCACACATTAATGCTGGTGCTAAGAAAGTTATCATTTCTGCTCCTGCAAAAGGTGTTGATATGACTGTTGTTTACAATGTTAACCATACTAAATTAACTGGTGATGAACAAGTTATTTCTGCTGCTTCATGTACAACTAACTGTTTAGCTCCTATTGCTAAAGTATTAAACGACAAATTTGGTATCGTTAAAGGTTTCATGACTACTGTTCATGCATATACTGGCGACCAAAACGTTCTAGATGCTCCTCATAAAAAAGGTATTCAATCTCGTCGTGCAAGAGCTGCTGCTGCAAACATCGTACCTACTACTACAGGTGCTGCTGTTGCAGTTGGTGAAGTTTTACCTGAATTAAAAGGCAAACTTGATGGTATGGCTTTACGTGTTCCTACAATCACTGGTTCAGTTGTTGACCTAGTTTGGGAACCTGCTCGTCCTGTAACTGTAGAAGAAGTTAATGCTGCTATTAAAGAAGCTGCAAACGAAACTATCTATTACACTGAAGATCCTATCGTTTCATCTGACGTTATTGGCCAAACTTGTGGTACATTATTTGATGCACAATGCACAAAGATTATGAACGTTGATGGCAAACAATTAGTTAAGATTATTACATGGTATGATAACGAAATGAGTTATACAGCTCAAATGGTTCGTACTGCTAAATACTTAATTTCTAAATAAAACTAAAAACTGAGGCTGATTTTTCAGCCTTTTTTGTTTACTTTTTAAATTTTTCCATAAAATATAATTAGGAAATGAAAGGTAAAATTTATTATGGATAAGAAATTAAATAAATTAATTAAGATCATATTAGTACTATTAATTATTTGGATATTATTCAGTATTTATGGTAAATTAATAATACTTATAAGAATAATAGTTGGTTTTCTATTACCATTTATTGTAGGATTTACAATTGCTTTTTTATTAAATCCTTTTGTTGATAAATTAGAGTCTAAGGGGTGTAACCGAAAAACTACTTCATGTGTAATAGTAATAGGCATAATGGTTTTAATTTTTGGGCTAATTTATTTTATAACTCCTAGTATAATAGAAGAAGGTAATAATTTGTTTAATAGCTTGCCAACATATATTCAAAACATAAAAGATTTAATTAATAAGTATTTTTATAAAATATTTAAGACTGAAATGAAAATGGAATTTCTGGGACAATATTTTCCAGAAATTATTAAATATTTTTCCAAAATTTTACAATCAACTTTTTCCTATATAATATCATTTATAATTGGTTTTATTTTGTCTATATATTTTCTTATTGATTATCATAAAATTATGATAAGATTGAAAGATTTTTTGGTGGTTAAAAAGAAGGAAAACGTTTTGTTTTTATTGAGAGAATTAAACAAAACAATGTATGCATATTTCAAGGGTGTAATTTTAGTAATGATTGTTTTGTCGATAACTAGCACTATATGCTTTTTTATTATTGGGATAGAATTACCTATACTTTGGGGAATAGTTATCGGTATTACTAATATAATTCCATATATTGGACCTTATATAGGTGGATTCATTGTAGGATTATTTACATTAAGCTCTAGGCCGGAAAAACTATTATATGTCGTGCTAACAGTAGTAATTTTGCAACTAATTGAAAGTAACTTTGTAACTCCAACCATGGAAAGTAAAACAGTTAAAACTCATCCGATAATTGTCATTTTATTCATGATGCTATTTAGTGAAATGTTGGGAATAATGGGGATGTTATTGGCTGTACCAGTACTATCTATTATACAAAGCATTATAAAATGGCAAAAATCTAACTAAAATATAGAAAAAAGTGCAAAAAAAAGTATTAATCATTTTACATTGTAGTGACTTTATGATATAATAGGTGTATAAAATGCTAAAAAAATATAGTAAAATCGGTTGATTTTTCAAGGGAGTGAATGTATGTTATCAAAAGGTCAAAAAGTTTACATGTACATTAGCGCAATTTTATCGATGTTAATTGGAATAGTTGTCTTTGTTCCATTTAGAACATTACCTTTTTTGTGTAAAATGGAAAATGTAGAATCAATCATGAAAGCAGAAATGCTAATTAAATTTGCTATTTTGCCAATTATAATTATTGCATTGTCAGCTTATGCAAATGTAAAAAAATATCGTGAATTACAAGAATGTTTGGATAGATCGAAAATTGTAAATATTATGAGCTATTTTCCAATGGTTTCATATTTGTCTGCGATTTTAGTATTTGTTATCCATACATTAGCTTACAGCTATGAACCACTTGGACTTGACCCATGGTGTGTGGTAATGGTATTGCTAATCTTGTATTTGACTTTCTTAATTGTAGGATTTCACTGTTTCTCCAATGTGTTATTTAAATTAAATATCGTAGCAATAGCAATTATAGATGTTGTTATATTAGCAGTAACTGCTTGTTTTGTTGTTGTTGCATGGAGAGTAGATGTAAGTTATCTTGAAGTATTTAAGAATGATAGTAATTTTGTCGGACACGGTGATCCTATTCTATTCTTCTTATATATTGCTGCTGTAATTTCATTTATAATTATCGCAGCAAGACTTGTTGTTATATTTAAAAAGAATAATCGTAGTATTTATGTCGGTGAAGATGCCTTTGAAAGAGATTATAACCGCATTGTAAAAAGGGAATATAATCGTGCATATAACGACATAATGGACGATTTTGAAATATACTTTAAACAACATTTTGAAGATGAATTTAACCCAAGCGGAAAAGAAAAAGATGAAGAAACTGAAGAAGTAGAAGAACCAAAAGTTGCTCATTGCAAAGTTTGCGGTGCTGAATTAATTGATGGAAATAGTTTCTGTACAAATTGTGGTAGTAAAATCGAAACTGAAACCACAGAAAATGAAGAAAAAGTTGAAACTCCAGAATCAATTGATCAAGCTGAAGAAGCAGAAGAAAAGTAATTGTAGAAAGGAATAAATATTATGTTAAATAGTAGAGAAAAGAAAATAATGTTTATAAATAGTATGATTTCCGTTGCCATTGCTTTTGCAATTTGCATTCCTTGGGGATTGACTAGTGTATCACGTGTAGAATCAATTATAAAAATTATTGTTTTACCAATAGTATCATTAGTATTATTCTTATTAAATTTATCAACAAAATACCGTAATTATCGTCCTTCACTACGATATACAACGGTAACTTGCTATATGCCTATCTTTACAGTTATGGCAAGCTTATTATTTAATGGTTTATTGATGTTAGTAAGATCATCTAATCCATATACTACAACACATTGGATTATTAATATAATGGTATGTTCATTACTATTAGTTAGCGTTACCATAATTTCTCATCAATTATATCGTTTTGTTGTTACTTTTAGCAAAAATGAAATGATGCTGATTGATGCCTCAGTAGTTGTATTATTGGTAGGATTAATCTTCTATATGAATGATATGGCAAATAAATATGTAGATTTAGTTGCAAGAAGTTATGTATCATTTAACTCATCTATATTATTTTTGATAATTCCAATCGTATTTGGCGGATTAATTAGTGGTTTACATGTATTATCACTAGTAAAACTTTATAAATTAAATCCTGAATATTCAATTGATTCTCGTCAACGTTTAATTAAGGAATTTATAGAAGCACATAAGAAAGAGTATGAAAATGCAGAACAACATATTCTTGAACAATTGTTTACTTATACAAGAGATCAATTAGGATTATGTGGATTAGAAAATGATGAATTAGAAACATTAAGACATGAGATTGAGGTGATTGAAAATATGAAATCAGCACTTGAAGCAGAAATTGCAGAATTAAAGAAAAGTATCGCAGAAGAACAAGATGCAACACCAGCAATTGATGGTAGAGTTATTGCATTACAAGACAAATTGGCTCATTTACAAGTTTTACTTGCACAAATGCAATTAGAATATGTTAATGAACAAAATAAAGTTTCTGAAGAACGCGCAACATTAGAAAACGAAAAAGCTACACTTAATGCTGAAAAAATTGCTTTTGCAAAAGAAAAAGCTGAATATGTGCCTGAAGTAGTTGAAAAGGTTGTTGAAGTTGAAAAACAAGTTGAAGTTATGAGTCCTGAAGACAAAGCCGAACTTGAAGCCTTAAGAAAATCTGAAGGTGAACGCCGTGCAGATCGTGCAGAACTTGAATTTTTAAGAACTTCTGAAGCTGAACGTCGTGCGGATCGAGCAGAATTAGATGCACTAAGAAGAGCTGAAACTCAACGCATTGCAGAACGCGCAGAATTAGAAAAATTACGTGAAGCACATGCTGCATACCAACT
>ULWL01031051.1_pt1 | contig 12402 bp, 10 predicted proteins | sample 1960171 | NCBI WGS metagenome assembly ULWL01 (sample SAMEA4835807, study PRJEB28245) | human gut metagenome | biome: gut microbiome; material: fecal sample | place: Denmark | collected 2008 | reverse complement strand
GTGCGCCAGTTTATGGCTTTCCTCTACTTTCTTTCACACTAGTATCTTTGATACAGTACCATATCCGCATCGCGCCCGAGTTCTTCATACCCCTGTGCCTGACACATTCCATCAATAATTCCGCCGCTTACTGTGGCAACATAACGGCTCTCAAGCTCCGTCAGGTGTTCCGAAACATATTGAAATTCACAGCAGCTGATGCCAAATCCCTTGGGCGTACCGTATAACAGCTGCCATTTCAGGCTCTGATTTCCTTCCTCTGTCACATCTCCCAACGTCCAGATCACCACATTTTTATAATCCGGAACCTGTTCTGTATCCACAGACACTTTTTCTGCAAAAACCTCACTCCAGTATGCAATCTGTTCCTGTCGTCCTTGCGTCACATAGGGGACCTGATAATCATACGGTTCCACTGCTTTATAGCTGTACAGGTAAAGAAAAGCCGCTCCCAAAAGCACCGCTTTTTTATAATATTTTGTCTCCAGCATGCTAACAATAAAAATTCCCGCTGCGATAAAGGTCAGAAAATGCTTGCTGCCCTCTGTCATCTTATACATCAAAAGATGTGCGAATAACATCGCGATCAGGCTCAGTGCAAAATGCACTTCTATGATCAGCTGGTTCGTTAACTTCTTTTTCTGTTCTTCCGTCAATGTGTATTTTCCGAAAACCGCCGTACGAACAGCTTCGTCTGCCGGTTCCATGACGATCTTCTCCGCACGGACAGCCCTGCGCAGTCTGTTCCGGTCACAGATACTGTTCACTGCCAGGATTCCCAGCAGGATCAGATAGCCGTCAAAAAAGGCTCCCGAAGCCAGACCGCTTTGCGCCCCGGCGATACAATGTCTGACAAATTCCAGTCCTTTCCAATGTAACGTCCCGAAAAAGTTACGGAAACCGGCACCGATCCCATCCGTGAAGAACGTCGTGATCCAGTCGGTATAAAACAACGGTGTAAAATATTCCGCACCCAGGTAATGTTTGATCAGCACATACAGGATTCCCGTCACTGCCACCACGATCACAGATCCGATGCTCCCCCATTTTCGATCCTCCCGGATCCAGAAAAAGCAGGCAAGCGCCAGGAACAATAACATATACGGCCGCATCAGCACAAGCAGCACAGAGATCACAAACATAGCGATCAGCTTGCCTTTACTCTCTTTCTGCAGATAGCTCATTGCCAGACCATAGAACAGGATCAGCATACTGAAACAGATGACTTCCGGCATACCGGAGAGCATGTATCTTACGAATAACGAATACAGTCCAAACAAAACCGTCAGGATCCCCAGCTGCTTCCAGGTCGGCTTTACCAGCCAGACAAATACGAACATCGTAACCGTCATCAGAACAATGTTGCAGATCACCGGTGACAGCAGATTCCAGCCGAACACCAGTCCCCACAGGATCCAGGGGAATACCAGCACGGGACTCCAGGCTGCGAAAGACAGCTGCAGCGCATGGCTTTCGTTAAACCCGAAATACCCCATGGGAAATCCGTAATTCACAATGCCTTCCACTTGTTTAAAATAGAATAATTCATCATTCCATTCCGAAGAAGGCAAATAGACCTGGCCGATGCTTCTCCCCTCTGCCGCCGTCCGGATCAGACAGCATACCAGCGGAAGCAGTGCCATAAGTACCGCCTTAAGTAAGGTAATATAACGTTTGTCCTGTTTCCACCAATTTACAAAACGTGTATTTTTCATATGGTCTTGTCTTACCCTTCTGTTCAAAATCTTTTATTTCGTTTTTCACTTTATATTTATCTATTCAGACTCGCGGGTCCTCATCTGTTCCGAGTCCGATTCGCTCACGGATCACATACTGGGGAGAATTATTCATGCTGATGTAGATACGTCCCACATATTCTCCGATCAGTCCCAGCATGATCATGATCATGCCGCCGAAAAATACCAGTGCCGCCATCAATGCGCTGAAGCCCATAGGGACATTGGGATTCACCAGTCTCTTGATGATCGTATAGATTCCATAGAGAAAACCCAGTCCTGCGAAGCCCACACCGAGAGATGTGGCGATCCGCAGCGGTTTCACGGAAAATGCCGTAAATCCGTTGAACCATAATCCCAGCAGCTTCTTGAGCGTATAACCGGAATTGCCCTCTTCCCGCTCTCTGTGACACACCGGCACGTTGGTAATGTTTTTCGTGGCACGGAGCACCAGTCCGATGACATAAGGATACGAATTCTCATAGCGGATCATATCCTCCACCACGAACCGCTTCACCGCAAAATAGCTGGAAATATACAGATTCGCAGGCTTGTTTAACATCATCCGCGTCATCAGCTCATTGACCTTGCTGCCCAGATTCCGGAATGCGGAGTGCTGCTTGTGTTCATAACTGGCATAGACAGCATCAAAGCCTTCCTCCAGCTTATTTAGCAGCTTATCCACTTCATCGGCGGGGGTCTGTCCGTCATCATCCAGGCACACCACATAATCTCCGTCGGAATGCCGTAGTCCTGCCATCAATGCCGCATGCTGTCCGAAATTCCTGGCGAAGCCGATGCCCTTGATATTATCGTATTTTTCACACAGATCCCGGATCGTTTCCATGGTATTGTCCGGTGATGCATCATTCACCAGAAAAATATCATACGTATACTGTGTCAGTTCCTGCATTTTTTCGCGGATCTCCGTAACTACATGGGGCAGCGTATGCTCCGAACGGTAGCAGGGGATCACAAAACTTACTTTTTTTATTCTGTCCATTTTTTGTTGCTTGCTCCTTCTTAATCTGCCGGATTCACGGCTGCCATCCAGACAATATCCCGGTACACACCGTCAATACACACATCGTCTCTTAGCAGTCCTTCTCTGACGAATCCTGCCTTTTCATAGCTTCGGATGGCCTGCAGGTTCTCCGACAATGCCCGCAGGTAGACTCTGTGCAGCTTTTCCTGCTCAAAACAGTACCGTAACATCAGCCTCGCCGCCGCTGTGCCGATCCCGCGGCCTCGGGCGCTCTCTTCTCCGATGAAGATTCCGTACTCCGCCTTATTGTGATGTCTGTCAATATCCCGGATATACACAGATCCCAACGGCTTATCTCCTTCCAGATCACAGATGATCATCTGCACCACATCTCCGGTCTCCACATGTGTCCGGATCCAGTGCTCATGGGACTGTCTGGTAAAAAGCTCCTGATAGATAAAATTTTTACGCACGGCATCGCTGTTACGCCATGCCACGATACGGTCCGTATCCTCATAGGTCATGAGGCGCAGACAGATCCCGGCCTGCGTATCCCGGTAGTTCTCAGAAATTGCTTTCGATGTTTTATTTTCCGATGTTTTATTTTCTGCTGTTACGGTCTGCATTGTGATCTCCTTACTGTCTGTAAGCATTACACAGCTCGATGACTCTCCGGATCTCATCCTCCCGCATCTCGGGGAACAGCGGCAGTGTCACACAATGTGCTGCCAGGTATTCCGCATTCGGGCAGTCTCCCGGCTTATAACCAAGGTTTGCATATGCCTTCTGTAAATGGCAGGGCACCGGATAATGCATGTTGCATTCCACATCATTGTCTGCCATATACTTCACAAAATCATCGTGATCCGGTACCGTGATGACGAACAGATGGAACACCGGTGTGGTGTTCTCCGGATGATGCTGCATGGTGATCAGAGGATTCGTGATCTCCCGGATATAGCGGTGTCCGATCTCCTGACGTCTCTTCGTCCACTCCGGCAGATATTTCAGGCTGACGCTCAATACCGCACCCTGCAGTCCCTCCAGTCGATAATTATATCCAATCTCATCATGATAATAACGCACATCGCAGCCCTGATTTTTCAGGCGGTCGATATGCTTATAGTACTCTTCCTTCTCACAGGTGACACTTCCGCCTTCTCCGAAAGCATAGAGGTTTTTGCCCGGATAGAAGCTGAAGCATGCCAGATCTCCCAGGGTTCCCACATTTTTCCCCTCAAACTGTGCCCCGTGGGCCTGTGCGCAATCTTCCACCACGAACAGTCCGTGACGGTCTGCGATCTCGCGCACGCCTGCATAATCAAAGGGCTGGCCATAGAGATGGACACCGATGATTCCCTTCGTCCTCTCCGTGATCTTCGCTTCCAGCACGGAAGGATCAATCTCCCAGGTATCCGGCGTACAATCTGCGAACACCGGCGTGGCTCCCGTATAGCTGACGCCCCATGCTGTCGCGATATAAGTATTGGCAGGAACAATGACCTCATCTCCGGGGCCTACGCCCAGCGCCAGCATCGCCAGATGCAATGCGGAAGTACCGTTGTTCACGCCACTGGCATATTTACTGCCCACATAAGCAGCAAATTCCTTGTCAAATGCATCTGCATATTTTCCGCCGGAAAAGGCGGTCTCCCTGCATACCTTCTCAATAGCCTCTCTGTAGGCATCCGCATGTGCTTCTACATCTCTCGTCAGATCGATTCTCTTAATATGTGCCATTCTGTCGTCCTTCTTTCGCTTATATGTGCTTTTTGATATAAAACTCGTTGAATAACCTTGCGATCTGTACCAGATAATTACAGATCGTCTTGAATACCTTAACGGTAGTATTATAGTCTTCCTGCCACTCCACCGGATAATCCAGTATGGTCACGCCTCTTTTCTCCGCCCGGAGCAGGAATTCGATCATGTAGAACCATCCGTTATCCCGGCTGCAGCCCTCGATCAGTGAGAGTGCCGTCTCTCTGCGGACAAACGTGAATCCGCAGATAGCATCCGTGGATTTCATCCGTAAGAACAGCTTTAACAGAATCAACAGTCCCTGCGACGTGATCCTGCGGTACCATTTTCTGCCCCTGGTATCGGATTCTCTGGCAAAACGGCTGCCGTTGATATACTGGATCTCGGGCTGCGTCTCGAAGAGATGAATCGCCTCTCCCAGATGCCTGATATTGGTGGAAAGGTCGATGTCCATATAGCCTACCACATCGCCGTGGCTTACTTCCACACCTCTGCGGAATGCCGCACCCACACCGCGGACATTGATCCTCTCATATCTTACTTTATCATATTTTTTACACAGCTTTTCTGCGATCTGCGGTGTCTCATCCTCGGAACCGTTATCCACGATAATGATCTCATAGTCTTCAAAAGCAATGCTTTGCAGATATTCCACCGTGCGGGTCACACCGTTCTCTAAGCGCAGACGTTCATTTAATACCGGAAAAATAATCGTAAACATCATTTTGTCAGTTTTTCCACTCCTTCGATTACATAGTGCTGTCTCTTAAAGCTCATATTCAGGATCACGGACAGATATTTGAAGATCAGTGTCAGCATGACGGACATCATGAAAAATCCAAACGATATCAGTGTCATCAGACTCATCCAGCCTTCCACGGGACGTACCGTGCTGAAGATCGAATACACGATCCAGGCAAACATGATCATCATCACAGAGAACAGGATCACACTCACCAGCATAGAGAACTTCTCCAGGACATTGGTGAAAATGATCAGCGTATCCAGTGCAAGACTGCTGCGGGTGCTGCGCTCCTCCCGGTTCCTGGCACTGCCTGCCTTCTTTTTATTCTCATAGACCAGCGTATCCGCCTTTAGTCCGCAATTCATATACATCGCCTTGCGGTAAGGAATGTACGCATTCATCTGATTCACACGGTTCACTGCGCGGCGGGATATGATACGGAATCTCTCCTGACGCAGCTTATGGGTATTACGGCTTCCCAGATTATATACTGCATAGAACAGCCGCGAGGTCAGTGCCACATCTCTCCCCGGAGCGGCTGCCACCACATCATAGCCTTCCAGCGCTCTGTCATAAACATCCATGATCAGTGACGGCTCAAAATCCGGCAGGCATCTGTCGAATTCGAACAGGAAGTCTCCCACTGCCAGATCTCTTCCGGCATTCATGGCCATCTCGACTCCCTGATAAAAGCTTAAATTGATCATGCTCACCACATGATTTCCTCTGCTTTCTTCCAGAAATCGATGGATCTCCTCGATGGTATTGTCCATGCAGCAGTCATTCACACAGACAATCTCATATTTTTCGAAATGTTCTTCCATGGTGCCACAGACCGTATTCAGGAAATCACGGATGTGCGCACCATCGTTGTGCAGATACAGCACGCAGGATACAAAATTTTTCTCTTTATTCAGGATTGCGGTTCTCTCCATAACGTTTCCCCTATATCTATTATTATTTATAACCACTCGGAATGGTTATCCTAATCTAAAAAAGGATCCAGATCATATACCGTGTTGATCTTGCCGGATAAGACGCTGATGAAGGTGGGGCTCTCGGATAATGCCCGGATCACGGTAGGTCTCGAATCATCGATCTCTGAAGCCTTCAGGATCGGCTTCATGGAGAACAGTGATTTCTCATAGCTGAATGTATACTCCTCCCGCAGATATTTCCGGGCCAGCGTAGACATATACTCCCAGGCACTCTCTGGTCTGCCGGGACAGTCGTTGCAATTCCCCAGCCAGCCGCCTCTACAGATATTGCCGTCCGCCCCCACGCAGGAGAACTGCGGTGTAGCATCGTAGCTTGTCTTATGCGGTGTAAAAGTCACCGAAGTCAGGGAATGATATCCCGTCCTGCCGAAAGGCATAATGGAGAAAAACGGTCCATCCATTACTGTAAATCCGATGTCCCTGAGCTTGTCACCTGTTTTGCACAGGATGATCTCACATAATTCATACTTCAGTCCGAAGGGTTCTGCCGTGACTCCCTTTACCTTTTCCAGCACCTGATTCACGGAAGCGTAAGTGGCATTCAGCACAAACGGTGCCCGGTATACCTCTCTATGGTCCTCATGCAATGCGGTGATCTCATAGCAGCCTGATTGTTTTACGATCTCTGTGATCTGCCGCCCGAAGTGCAGCTTCACTCCCGGATATTTCGCGATCTCCTCCATCAGATGATCCCGCAGGATATGGGCATCGTAGGTATACTCCTCGGTGAGAAAAGCTCCGTCGCACAGCCCCGGCTGGAAATATTCTTCCACAGGAAGCGCCTTACAGGGAATCCCGCCATCCCGGCAGAACTTCAAAAATTCCGCCGCATCCGTCCAGGAAAAATGAGCGGAAGTAGCATAAATCTGTTGAAACGCGGTATGAAGACAGAAGGAATAGTCCTCTGTAAAACGTTTGAAATATCCGGCGGATTTCATGGCCGTAGACAGCGACCTCGGGTAGTGATATCCCATGTGTACCCGGGCCTGATTGATATATGTGGCTCTGGTAAAAGGAGCCTCTTCCATCTCCAGCACCTCTACCTGCTGCCCTTTTTTTGCACAATACAGCGCCGCATACAATCCATACAGCCCTGCTCCTATGATCAGTTTGTCCATTTCTCTATCCTATCTCTGTCCCTGTTTTATCTCTGTCTCTGTTTTCTCATTTTCCGTCTTCCGGCCTGTTCCGCACATCAGCGCCACCAGATACGGCAGTGCCAGCATCACCGGATAGACATATCGCATCTGCACCGTGGGGCCTAACAGCATCGTCCCATAATATCCGGCGATCACCGCCAGTGGCAGACAGTATCGCTTTCTGTCCACGATCACAAGTATCGCCGCCAGCGCCAGATACAGCCACAGATAACTGCCTGGCACGAACAGATATTTCAGTACCGGAAGCTCCAGATAACCGTTCCCGTCCGCCCATGTCTCCAGGCGGTCATACAGTCCCGGCCATTTGCTGTCTTTGTAGATCCCTCTGTTGTTCAGGGTATCTTCTTCCCATCGTGTCTGTATATATCCGAGGCCCTCTCTCCCCTGCACTTCATTCACCGCCGCATGGGTGACATCAAAGGGAGATAAAAATCCTGCATCCACTGCCAGTGCGGCATTGATCATATCTCCGGGATAAGCTTTCAGCAGATGAAAATAGGTCCGCAGGAAATCTCCCGAGCGATAACGCACCACATACGTGTTGGTATGTCGCTTTACCGGATCCGCGATGCCGGGATCATAATCCCTGTAAGCCTCATCCAATATAAAATCATTCACCAGTGCCCGATCCTGCTCCGACATGGTACCGTCATCCTCAGGGAGTACTCCCACTCCTCCGTGGTAGATCATGCAGCGGGCCATCTGCTGGATCGGCATACTCAGCATCTCTCTCCTGTCTCCCTGTTCCGCGTGCGTTGCGGAGAACACTGCGGACAGCACAAAAAGCCCTATACAGAAAGCTGCCACACTTACCGTAAACAGTCTCCCCCAGAGCTTCCTCGCTCTTTTTCCAAAGCATACTGCCAGAAAAAGAAATGCTAATAGTACAATCATAGCATATTTTCCGTTATTGCGAAACAGTATCATTCCCACTGTTCCGATAAAAAACAGCAGATCCCGGACTCCGGGACGCCATTCCCTGCGGTCCTCCAGCAACAGATCCGTCAGACTGATCAGCTGCAGCAGTAAAAAAGCACTGAATACCGTATCTTTTGTCATGCTGACACTCATATACCAGTGGAACGGGAAAAACATTCCAAGCAGCAGCATCACGATCTGCCAGCCTGCCGCCACCTGCCGTCTGTGCAATACCAGCACACCGTAGGACATGCTGCCCGCCAGCAGCAGCATCTGCAGCGCAGTGTACAGTGCCATTCCGGCATTCATACTCCCGAACAGCTGCGTTCCCAGCCACAGCATCCCCTGTAAAAGCAACGTGTGCACGATCGGATGATGATCAAAATAATAATGCTCCACGATCTGTCCGGTCTGTACCGGTGCATCATAAGCACAGATTCCCGGGTAATATGCCAGATATACCGGAAGCCATGCAAGGCATAACAATAACAGACTTCCGAAAAACACCTGTGCCCCGGAGCGGTTCTGTATCCACGCGGCAGATCTGCAGAACACGGCATTGTCTTTACCGGCACCCTCAGGTGCCGGCCTCTCTGCCGCGCGATAGACCACAAACATTCCGATCACACCCAGTAGGCATCCCAAAAGCACGGTCCACAGCAGAGTGCTTCCCACATATCCGGCCGTCCACAGGATATTGCCCGCAGCCGCCAGATCTTTTTCTGTTTTTACGAAAAATACAAACAGACATCCCAGAACGCAAAGCAGCACACCGCCTCTGCGTCTGGGAAGTATTCTCTTCTCCTGCATATTATAATCCTTTACGTTCCTGATGTTCCCCATGCACACGGTTCAGACGATACTCGAAATCCTTCCGGTCCTTGGCCGCCATAACTTCCAGCATCATACCGGAGAAAAACGACTGGATCCCCGCCAGCAGAATGAATCCGCAGGCGATCAGCGTCGGGAATCTCGGCACCAGTCCCGTATTCAGATACTCCAAAAATACCGGAACAAACAATATCACCGACACCACTGCCAGCAAAAATGCCAGCATGCCGAAGAAATGCATGGGTTTATAGTTTTTATACAGCTGCAGCATCTTGCGGATCACGCGGAAACCGTCACTGTAAGTATTCAGCTTGGACTCGCTGCCCTGGGGACGGTCACGATATTCCACCACCACATTCTCTACCTGCATGTTATAGTTCACCGCATGGATCGTCATCTCCGTCTCGATCTCAAATCCTTTGGAGAATACCGGGAATGTCTTCACGAATTCATAACTGAACGCGCGATAACCGGTCATGATGTCCTTGATATCGGAATGAAACAGGCCGTTGATCCCCGCACGCATCAGACTGTTGCCGAAATTATGAAACGGCCGCTTATTTTCCGTAAAATAAGTAGACGACAGGCGGTCTCCCACCACCATATCCGCCTGATGCTCCAAAACCTTTGCCACCATCTCCCGGGCACAATCCAAAGGATACGTGTCGTCTCCGTCGATCATAAGATAACATTCCGCATCAATCTCACGAAACATTCTGCGGATCACGTTTCCCTTTCCCTGGGCATATTCATGACGTATGATCGCTCCCGCTTCCGTTGCCAGTTCCACGGTACGATCGGTGGAATTATTGTCATATACATAAGTCACCGCCTCCGGCAGGAACTTTTTCACATCGGATACCACCTTGGCAATCGTCTTCTCTTCATTGTAGCAGGGGATCAATACTGCAATTTTATCCATTTTCCATTCCTCTTATCTCTGCGTGTTAAAAGTGCTTATACAAAGTTTATTGTACCACGCTTGTTCCATTACAGCCACTATTTTTGCTTTTTCCCGCGTATTTTTCTTGGGGGCGGGCAAAAGCTATGATATAATGAGCCTCAAGGAAGAACAAGTGGCTGCGAAGCAGACATTTGTTTTTCTGGGCTCATTAGCGAACGAATATCCTGCGAAGCAGGATGTAAAGTGCGATAGCACGAATTCGTGAGCTTATAATGCAATGAGCGCAAGTGAGCCAATATGCTTGCATAATTGAAATTTGTTGTGGTTACGGAGGAATTGTTTCCATGAGTGGATCTCAGAACAGATCTTGTTGCAATATCATTTACCGCCTGGGGCTTAACATTGTCATGCTTCTGACACTGTTGCTTTCCATGCTGCTGTTCGCCGGCAGCTTTCTCACGACCTGTTATGCCGACAATATGGAGACCCAGCAGGTTCTGCTGCGTCCGGACAATCCCCTGTGGAATCTGTTGGAGCTGGCAGGCTTCGGATTACTGTTTTGCGGATGTCTGTATCTGTATGAAAAAATAGGAGAGAAATTCCGTCGCGGACTGCTCGTTTTTACTTTGACCTTTGTATTTGGGCTTGGTATCCTGCTGATCCTCTTCGGACGCACGGTTCCCGCAGCGGATGCTCTGTCTGTATACAATGCGGCTGCGGAGTGGATCCTGGGAAATACTGATATTATCCACCCCACCGTTTCTTATCTGTCTTATTATCCACAGCAGATCGGGCTGATGGCTTTTTTGGAGCTGTTGCTCCGGATCTGGAATCTCACCGGCCTGTCCGTACCGGCCTGGCACTTTATCAAGCTGGTCTATGTCTGTCTGTTGTGTGGGGCGATCTGGTTCCAATATCTGTCGCTGCAATATCTGTGGCCGGAGAATTACAAGAAGATCTCCTGCTGTTATCTCGTCTTGGTATGCTGTAACCTGCCCATGATCATGTACAGCTCCTTCGTCTACGGCGAGATTCCTTCCTTCGCTGCATTGTCGGTGGGATGCTATCTGCTGTTGAGGTTGCTGGGCAGCTCCTCTCCGGACAGTTCCTACCGGGACAACGTCTCCCCGGGCGGCTCCTCTCCGGACAGCTCCTATCGGAACAACGTCTCCCCGGGCGGCTCCTCTCCGGACAGCTCCTACCGGGACAACGTCTCCCGAAATGATGCGCCCTCAGTCACCGCCTACGATTACGTCCCCCGCATGCTCCGTCAGATACTTTTCACAGGCTTCGGCAGTATCCTGTTCCTCACACTGTCTGTGATGCTGCGCAAGAATTCACTGATCCCTGTGATCGCAGTGTTGCTGGTGCTGTTGTTCGAGGCATTGCGTCCGGGGCGGAACGGTAAGATGCGTCTGGGACTGCTCATCATGGCGGTATGTCTTGCTGTTACTTCTGTGGGGATTCTGCCGCTGGTACAGAAATGTTATGAGAAAAAGGCGGGGAACACGTTAAGCTCCGGAGTCACCGCCATGTCCTATCTCGCCATGGGAATGCAGGAAGCTTCCCGCGGCTGCGGCTGGTATAACGGCTTCAATATCGATACTTACGATACCGCCGGCATGGATACTGCTATTGCCAACGAGATCAGCCGTCTGGCGATCGACGAGCGCCTGACCTATTTCCGGGAACATCCCGGCTACACAGCGGACTTCTATCTTCACAAACATTTATCCCAGTGGGCGGACGGCACCTATGCCAGCCGACAGGCTACCCTGGCTACCTACGGAGGACGGAGTGCATTTTTTAAAGAAGTCTATGAAGGTTCTCTCAGTGGGGGATATATCGAATGGTGCAATGCATGGCAGAATGTTCTGTATCTGGGCGTGTTGGTGTTCTGTATCGACAGTCTTAAGAAACGTCGGAAATCCAAAGTTGTCGGGCACATGGCTGACCAAACGGCGGGGCATACCGCAGGGTGCACTGCGGACCACATGGCGGATCAGCATGGCGCGGATTGGCATGGCGCGGATCGACTTGGTGCGGATCGGCATGGCGCGGATCGACATGGCGCGGACCGACTCTACATCTACGTCGGCCTCATTGCCGTACTGGGAGGTTTTCTGTTCCACACCTTCTGGGAAGCCAATTCGCGGTATATCTTCTCTTACAGCCTGTTGCTGATGCCCTACTGCGGGGCCGGAGTCTATACCGGGATCTGCCGGATACGGGATGGGGTACGGTCGAGATTTCATTAACATTTTCCATGCAGTATTATACTTGCATTGTTAACGTAGGGTTGCCGCCGGCTAGGCGAACTCCTTCTGTACCCTTCTTCCGCCTCAGCGTGGGCACAGATGACAG
>ULWL01030706.1_pt1 | contig 12403 bp, 5 predicted proteins | sample 1960171 | NCBI WGS metagenome assembly ULWL01 (sample SAMEA4835807, study PRJEB28245) | human gut metagenome | biome: gut microbiome; material: fecal sample | place: Denmark | collected 2008 | reverse complement strand
TAGCCAATGCCGCGGTCGCTTGCCATGCGCCAGTCGGTGTCCAGTACGATGTTGTCCAGGGGCACGTCGTGTGCTTCGTAGTCAAGTATCATCTGCTCGGCTTGCCTTTGGTCGTACTTGTAGTAGCGACTGTTCCAATTGCCGAGGGTTGCAAGACGTACCAGTTCCGCACGCCCTGTCAGTTCCACATACAGTTTGCGAAGTTTTGCGGCGTTTTTGCGACAGACAAGCAGGTACACGTCCTGCGCCTTTTCGTCAATTACAAAGCCGTTGTTTTTCTGCGTATTCGGGGCATAGCCGCCTTCGGGCAAAACCACACGCGGATTGTCGGCAACGGCAAACACGTCGGGCGTTTTGTCAAGGGACGGAAGTTCGCCGCTGTTACGCAAATTTTTGTATACGTATGCAATTTTTCCGTCCAGAATGAGTTTTGCACCGCTAAGATTTTTGGCTTCGGCGGGTACAAAAACCGTAACGTCGCCGTGGGTTACGTATGCGCCGTCGGACTTTTCGTTGACGGTGATTTCAACGCCGTCAAAAGCCGTTTTGTTTGCGACAAGCATTGTGTCGCCGTCGCAAAAAACGCCCTTTTTGCCTGCTTCCAGACGAACGATATCTTCGCTTAAAAATTGAATTCTTATGTTATCTCTTACAAATTGTTTCATTTTTTCTCCTTTGTTCGGGAAAATGTTGACCTTCACATTATATATTATCCGCAATAACAATGCAAGCCCTATCGGAAATTTTGTAAAAGTCAGTTTATTTTGTAAAATAAACAACCCCTTGTCGGCTGCAAAGGGTTGTTTGAATTAAATATTTGATTTAGCGACTATAACTATATTTGATTTAGCGACTTTTCGAGCATCTGCTTGCCGACGGACGACTACGGTGCACACAACCGTTCGGGAGACCTCTCTCGCCCGCAGCAAAGCCGTTTTGCACGATTATTCCGAGCGCAGACAAGTGACGGGGTCCTTCTTGGCGGCAAGACTTGCCGGGATAAGCCCCGCGACAAGAGTAAGCGCAATGGACAACACAAACATACCCAGCACAACGGGCAAGGTAAACAGCACGATGTTTGTTACGTTAAACAGGTTGTGCAAGACAATGTTGACTATAATGCCGACAATGACGGCAAACACAATGCCGATTACGCCCGCCAATGCACCGATAATGGAAGTTTCCGTGTTGAAAATGGTCGAAATATCCTTTTTGCGTGCACCAAGGCTGCGCAACACGCCGATTTCTTTGGTGCGTTCGATTACCGAAGTGTAGGTTGTCACGGCAATCATAACGGTGCTGACAATAAGCGACACCGCAGAGAAAGCAACCAACACCCAGGTGGTGACGTCAATCATGGTGGACATCATGGACAGCGCAACGCCCTGCAAGTCGGTGTAGGTCACTTTCGCGTCGGGATCGCTTTCGTGCGCGGCGTTCCACTCGTCAAGGTAAGCGGTGATTTTGTCCTTTGCCGAAGCGTTTTGCGGGAAGATGTCGATTTTGTCGGGCAGATTGCTGCCGCCGAGAGTTTTCAGTACGCTTTCGTACGTGGCGGAACTGCCGACGGCATCGGCGAATTTCTTACCTGTAAGAATGTTGACGTCGGGGTTTTCTTTCTGCGCCTTAACCACGTCGGAAGAGAGCGAATCGTCAAGCAGTCTGTCGGCAAGCGCGACGGAATACAGCACGCCCGTTTCCGCAAGTTTTGCCGAGTCGTCGCTTTTGCGCCGCACAATGCTTGTAACGCGCAAGGTAATTGCATTTGTCGATTCGCATGCGGCGTTGATGTCCGCCCGTGAAGTAATCGCAGCATAGTGGCCGTCTTCGTTGGGCAGATAGTAAGCGTTGTTGAGTACCAGTTTGTAGGTGCGTCCGACAAGGTCGGCATAGGCAATTTCTTTGTAGTTGTCGCCGTCAACTTCCGCATTTATGCCAAGTGCCGTAAGCAAAGTTGTAGACATGCGGTTGTACTTGTCCACGACAAGCGCGATTTCGTTTTCTTCCGTGGGGTAACCGCTTGTCGAATCCGTCTTGTACAACACATCGTAGTTGTCGGCAAACATTTCCTGCGAACTGACCATACCGGTGGCGTTGGAAGCAAACCGCGACAGGTGCGTATAGTTGCCGTCACTACCGATTACAAAAGCATTGACGGACAAATTGTAGGTAAAGTCCAGCGTCTTGTACAGCGTTTCGTCCATGTTTTTGACGTAGGCAACATATTCTTCCGTAATGTTGTTTTCTATGTACGATATCATGGCAGGCTTGTATGGCTTGACCGCTGTCGTGCCCGATGGGTACGGGTCGAGTTTGTTGGTAAACGACTCGCCGCTCATCATACTTTCGAAGTCGACTGCACGGGTGGAAACGGTAATAGGCGTATCGCCCATTGCCTGCCGCTGGACGTTGTCTACGTACGCCGTCATGCCTGCGCTTATTGCAAGCACCAGCGTAACGCCGAAGATACCGATACTGCCCGCAAAAGACGTAAGCAACGTGCGTCCCTTTTTGCTAAGCAAGTTTCTGAACGACAACACAAACGCCGTCCAAAGCGACATTTTGCTACGCTTTTTGCCTTTCGACTTGCCACTTTGGGTAGTTAAAGGTGCGTTACTGTCACATTGCACACTTGCCTGTGTGTCGGTCGCGTCTTGTGCGGCAGGCGTTGCTTCGGATGAGGTGACGGTCGACTGTTCGCCGTCAAACGGGTTGGTGTCGGACACGATTTCGCCATCCAGCAAACTAACTATTCGAGTGCTGTACCGCTCGGCAAGTTCCCTGTTGTGCGTGACCATCACCACAAGACGTTCCTCGGCAATTTCCTTGAGAATGTCCATTATCTGCACGCTGGTTTCGCTGTCAAGTGCGCCCGTCGGCTCATCGGCAAGAATGATGTCGGGGTCGTTGACGATGGCGCGGGCAATGGCTACGCGCTGCATCTGTCCGCCCGAAAGTTGGTTGGGGCGTTTCTTCATTTGCTTGGCGAGTCCCACGCGTTCGAGAGCGACCTTTGCTTTGGCGATGCGTTCGGCTTTGCTTGCGCCTGCAAGAGTCAGCGACAACGTAACGTTGTCAAGAATGTTCATGTGCGGGATGAGGTTGTAACTTTGAAAAACGAAGCCGATACTGTGGTTGCGGTAGGTGTCCCAGTCGCTGTCGCGGTAATTTTTGGTGCTGACGCCGTTGATTACAAGGTCGCCGGACGTGTAGCGATCCAAGCCGCCGATGATGTTGAGCAAGGTTGTTTTACCACAACCCGACGGACCGAGAATAGACACAAACTCACTTTCGCGGAAACTGACGGACACACCCTTGAGAGCGTGCACCGTAAGGTCACTTGCCACGGGGTAGTCTTTTTTTATATTTTTAATCTGAAGCATAAACGTAACTCCTTGATTTGCCTTTGCGCCGAGCCTGGCAGCAACCACGTTGCCGCCAAACTCACGCACGCCGCCACACACAACGACGGGTGCAATTACGAATTTTCCACAATTGTAAAACAGTTGACTTAAAACATGCTTGATGTACAAAACGGTTGCCGCAATTTTTGCAACAACCGTTTATTTTACAAAAGATTGTAAGCCATTACTTTTGTATACACATTATTTACGCCTTCTGACGATATTTGCGATGTTCCGCGCCAATCCGCGAAAGCCTTGGCAGGATTGCCTGTCTGCAAACGTTTTGAGAATGTTTTTCCGTATCGGCGGACGTTTTGGTTTGTTCTGCTCACTATCACGGAAATTTTGACCGCTTTTATTCCGCTCACAGAAATTTTGGTGTTTTCTATCCGTCCACAGAAATTTTGACCGTATTTTATCCGCTTACAGAAATTTTGACCGCTTTTATTCCGCACTCAGGAATTTTGGCGGCGTAGACGGGTGCGAAGAGTGGCAACAGTTGGCTGAAACGCGAAGGAGCGTACTAAGACGTACGTGACTGAGCGTGGCAGGCAAACGTAGCCGCTATGCGTGCCCGTATACGCCGCCAAAAACTTAGGCGATTTCCAGGGCTAAAACCATCATCTCATGGAACGAGTTTTGCCTTTCTTCGGAAGAAAGTTCCTCGCCCGTCAGAAGGTGGTCGGAAATCGTGCAGATGCAGAGTGCGTTTTTGCCTGCTCGGGCGGAGTTGAGGTACAGCGCGGCAGATTCCATTTCCACTGCAAGCACGCCCATTTTTCCCCAGACTACACTGCCTGCGCCGTCATCATAAAAGGTGTCGCTGGACAAAATGTTGCCCACTTTGTAGGTGTAACCCAGTTCCTTTGCCTTGGCCACAGCCTTTTCCAGCAGGTCGTAACTGCAAATGGGCGCAATTGTGCCGGGCATGCCGAATTGATGCGCGAAGTTACTGTTGGTGCACGCGCCCTGTCCGAACACGAGGTTGCGAAGTTTCAGGTCGGGATGTATTGCACCTGCCGAGCCGATACGAATAATGTTTTCCACACCGTAGAAGTTGAATAGTTCGTAACTGTAAATGCCGATTGACGGAATACCCATGCCGCTTGCCATGACTGACACGCGCTTGCCCTTGTAGGTGCCCGTGTAGCCCTGCACGCCGCGCACGTTGTTGACAAGTACGGGGTTTTCAAGGTAATGTTCGGCGATGTACTTTGCGCGGAGCGGATCTCCCGGCATAAGCACGGTAGGTGCAAAGTCGCCTGCTTTGGCGGATATGTGAGGGGTAGGTATTGGCATAATGTTGACCTCCTTAAATGTTTTCCGTTGCCCAAACAACCTTTGATTGTAGTAATATTATACAAATTTTCACGCGTTTTGTCAACAGCGACTTTTCGATGCGGCGTTTCACGGCAATTGTTCACACGGGCAACGCACGGCATTTACACACAGGAGAAGTACTTAAAATACCACTTTTCGATTTTGTATGCACCACTTTTTCGCGTTAAAAGCGTTTACATGTACGTTAATGCAAAACGATTGATTTTGCCACATTGTCCGTTTTACGGGGTTTCGATTGTCGCTCAAGCGGCGTTGCTGTCACAAAAAAATCAATACGTAACATGTTTTCGCAAAAAATAAAAGTCGAATATCTGCTCGCCGCAGGGCATTTCCGACATGGCTTTGCGCAGCGATTCCATGTCGTAGGGGGCGGAAACCCGACGATACGACCAACCATTGTCGTCGTAGTCGATTACAATGCCCGTTGCTTCGGCCTCCGGGTGACAACCGACGCTGCCGACGTCCACATAAAGCATCTTGCCCTGAATGTCGCACTTCTCGTGCTTGTGCCCGAAAAACACCGCTTCGCCGTCAAAAGTATCAAAATTTTTGTCCAGTCCTTCCGCCGTGGGGTGTTGCTCAATCCATTTGAAACAGATGTCGGCAACGGTTTTCGGCGGATTGTTGCGGTCGTAGGCGTAATGCACAAACTGCAATTTTGCGCCGCCGCAAATACGCTCGGCATACACGGGAAACCTTGCAACAATCTGTCTGTCGTCCTCCGTCAAGCCGCCAAAAACAAACTTTTTGTGCTCCGTCGGCACGTGCGACAGGTGCTTGGCAATGTAGTCGTTCATTACAAAGTCTTTGTCATGGTTACCCATAAGCATGGTTACGTTCGGCGTTTGGCACAGCAAATGCAGGCACTCGGCAGAGTACGGTCCCATGTCCACAACGTCTCCGAGATGCAGTATTTCTTCAACTTTTTCCGCTTGCAGGCGCGCCAGAATCGCCTGCAACGCAGGCAGGTTGCCGTGTACGTCTGTAATTACTCCTATTTTTCTCATTTCTCAATCCGACTTTTCCGGCGCGACGTCTGTCTTTTCGCGGAAAAGCTCACCTTTTTTCTGTCTTTCGCTTCCGCGCTGACCTTGCCGCGCCGCTTGCAGGTCTGTCTGCCATGGCGACAAATGTCGCACAAAAACAAAAACGCCGTCCGACAAATGTCGTAACGACGCATTGTTCATTTGTCTTGTCATCATCGTTACCATGTAAGGTGCGCTCCGCCCGGGATTACAAGCCACGTCGGTGCACCCCGATGATGTTAAATTTTACCAACTTACCGCGCAAAATGCAAGCAAATCGCAACAAATTCGCGCAGGAGCCGTACATTATTTTGCAAAATTTTCCTTTACAAACTTGCGGTAGTCCACGTACTTCATGGGGCGGGAGAAGTAGAAACCCTGTATCACGTCGCAACCCAGTGCCTTCAGGCGGTCGTAATCTTCCTTGGTTTCCACGCCCTCCTGCGTTACCTTGACGCCCATCTTTTTGATTACGTCGATTGTACTGCTTAGCAACAGTTGGTCACGCTCGAAGGACGTGCCCTTGCCAAGGAAGAATTTGTCCAGTTTGATTTCGTCCATTTCCAACGTTTTTAGCACGTTGTAACTGGAATATCCCGTACCGAAGTCGTCCAGCGAGCACAAAAAGCCCGCCTTGTGCAACTCCGCAATAATGCTCGCCAGATAGTCGTAGTCTTCGTAAGCAAAACTTTCGGTAAACTCAAGCGTGATAAAGTTTTCGGGGATGTTGAATTTCGTCCGTATGCGCTTGTAGTAGTCCGTAAAGTCGGGCTGAATTGCCGTAACGCGCGACACGTTGACGGAAACGGGATACGCCTGTCCGTGTCCGGCAACCGTTTCGGCGATGTTTTCGCAAGCGCGGAAAAACACGAATCTGTCCAGACGGTCGATGAAACCGTTTTCCTCGAACACAGGCAAAAACTCCGCAGGCTGACGATATGTGCCCTTTTTCGAGTCGTACCAACGTACCAGAATTTCGCTGCCGTCCATGTCACCGCGTTTCAGGTTGTACTTAGGCTGGTAAAACAGGTGGAATTCACTGTTTTCCAAAGCCGATTCCATACGGCTTTCGATTTCCGCGCGGCGAGAGTAACTTTCGCCAATAACGTCGGCGTAGTAATGCACCGCAAAAGTGCCGTTGGGCATCGTGACTGAGCTTTCGGTCAGCTTCAGTTTGTCCAGCATCGCCTGCACCTTTTCTTCGCGGCTTTCAACCTCGTAGGCGCAGAATATCATCGTAATGGTAAAGTCATCGTCCGGCAGTTCGTCAAATTCGCCTATAACGCGGTAAATCTTGCCAAGGCGAATACCGAGTTCCTTGCGGTTGCGGTAATTGAGCAACACCAAAAATTCGCCTTCGGAAGAGTAGCCGTATGTTTCGCCCGGGCGCATGCTTGTTTGCAGTATGTTGCGCTCGTGTTTAAGCAGATTGTGCGCCTTTTCGTCGCCGAATCTACCTTCAAGGTAGCCGTAGTTGTTGATACGCAGCGACACCAGCACGAATTTACTGTTTTTGTGACGACGAAGCAATTCGGGCACGTCCTTGCGGAACTTGGTTGCCGTTGCGCACTCCAACTCCTCGTTGATCATTTCGATGTTGTAAATAATTTTGTTTGTTTTGCGCCTGTCCAGAACAAACACACAGCCGAAACCGACAATAAGCAGCGACAGCCCAACCAGCGGGCCGCTGATTTGCGTACTCATTTCAAAGCCGCTGCCGTACACAGTTGACAGTTTGTACACGTCAAACAGAAACGCATTGCCGTTTTCCTTGCCGAAAAATCGCACGACTGCGACGTAGCTTTCGGCGCCGTAAGTGAACATTGCCGAGCCGTCGGTGCCGTTGGCGATACATTTTGTCAGCGACTTGTACGCCGTTTCATCGATAACGTACGCCGACAAAAAGCCGCTTTGCACGGGTTCAGGTCCCACGTCGAAGGTGTCGGTGTTTGTCATTCTGCGCAAAATTTGTCCGTCGCTGCGGCACAGCAACACAAATTCGCTTGCCGAAACCGACGTGTTGTCTTTCTGCGAAAGGTCGCTTGCCCACAGTACATTGACGTCGTACACTGCGACAATGCCGCTAAGCGCACCTTCGGACACGGGCGCATACACGCCTACCGACATCAGTCTGTTGTCAAACTGGAACGCGCCTGTCAGCATGGTCGTTTCCGCGGCGGCAAGTTCCGCCAGACCCGTGTAAACCGTCACTTGCTCGTCGTTGTAGTCGTACAGTTTGCCGTCTGCGTAATACATGATGTCGGCAAACATTTCACCGGCGAAGTAGTCCGACGTGCGCGCAACACGCACCTTGTCCGCCGCCGTCCGGGCGTCGGCAATACCGTCCAACGTTTGCGCAAACAGCGCGACTTTTGTTTTTACCGCGTCTGTTTGCCTTTTCACCGACATGCTTTGTCTGTCGGTGTGGTACTCGGCACGTTCCACCGCCTGAGCGTTGACCGACGACGAAAACCCGTTTTGCAACGCCAGTACCTGGACAAAAAAGCCTAAGCAGACCAACATGACGACAATAAATATCAATGTACTGCCGTGTTTTTGAAAAAATTCTCTCATAGGATTGTCCCTTTACTTAGCGTTGTTAGTTTGTGTGCGTGAAGATGTTTTTCGGTGAAACCCCTTTTTGTCAAAAGTGGTTTCCCCGTGCCCCTTCCTCAAAAACTTTGAGTACGAGTGGGGAGATTTTTTTGGGGTAGCAAAAACAAAGTTGTTTACTAACCCGATTTACTGAACGCTGTAAATCACAAAGTGGACAGAAACAACATATTATCGGTCGGATTGACCGTTGTTATCGTCCGAATGCGATTGCACTTCCTTATTGTTTTTTGTATCGCCGTCGCAGCCAAGTCCTTCGCGGTTAAGCCGTGCAACTTCTTCGGCTACAAGGCGGTCGATTTGCTGCTGTTTTGCATTGTCGTCCTTCTCGCCGATGTCGGACCTTGCCGCGCGCACGAGGTCGGGAATGTAGACAAAACTCATTGCCAGCACAAATACCAACGCAATCATTGCTATACCTGCCCATGACGAAAATACGCGCCCGAACCAGGTAAGCAGCGGCAAGTTGCCGGTGTAGACGGCAACCACGTCGTCGGGGCGGACAATCCACGGGTCGGTAACGTTTGCCGTGTTGTCACCCTTTGTTTTGTAGCCGCCGTCAACCACCGCCTCTATTCGGTGAGTGACAAGCAAGCCGTACACTGCCTGCGATTTGTCGGTGCAAACAAAAGTGATTACGTCGCCGACGGACAGGTTTTGCCCGTCGCTTTTGATTACCGACACAAAACTGCGCGTTTCGATTGTCGGTTCCATGCTGCCCGTTTCCACCCACAGCACGGCACGGTTGAAGATGAATGTCGGGCGTCCACTATTTTTACCTGCCAGCGACACCACCACAAGCGCAAGCAACACGACAATCGCGACTACCCACACAATGTTGGCAATTTTGCTTAACGTATTGTTTTTTTTCATTGTTTTTTCTTTTTTTCGTTACGCTTGTCGCGACGGTAACGCCCGAACAAACGCGAGAAAAATCCCTTTTGTGTGGGCGGTTCGTCAGGCTCTTGCGACTTCGACATATCTTTGATAAACTCGCCCGAGTCGTCGATACCGTAATCGGTGGGCACGTCGTAACTTTGCGGCGCAACCTGCACGATGTCGGGCAACGTTTCCTGCTCGGCACGCGAATTCGCAACAACGTTTTCGGCGTTTTCCGCCTGTTCGTCCGCCGTGTCTTCAGCCACAACGGGCACGACAACGGGTTCGGCTGCGACGGTTGCCGTCTGCTCGACGGGCTTCGGACTGCCGTGATACAAATCGCCTGCGGCGGCTTCCGCCATTTGTTCGGGTGTAAGGGATTGCCGCGCTTCGTCCGCGCCTGTCGCGTAATCGGGATAAGCGGGGTTTGTTTCATTTTCTTGCGCTATGGCAGTAACGGTTTGCTTGCGTCTGATCCATCCTGCGGCAATCAGTTCGTCCACGGACATGTACGCAAATTCGTCCACCGTATGCAAAATTTGTTGTTTCTTGCTCGGTTTAAGGTCGTATTCGACAACAAGCGCACCCACCAATTCCAACGCGTATTTTAGTCCGCGATCGCTCTTCACACGAAGCAGCGACGGCGTGTCCGCAACGGCTTTTCGTGCCGAAACATCGCGCACAAAGTATTTTTCAGCAAGCCCTTCGGCAGGCAATGCCACGTAGAAGCACAGCGATTTGCCTGTAACGTTTATCCTTGCAAGGGTTGTGCGCCCGCGGTTGAATGTCGCGAAGCGGTTGCTTACGCGCAGTTTAACCTTGTTGTAGCCTGCCAGTTTGTTGACAATTTCTACGTAGTAGCGTTTCACTTCATCCGTCGTCAGACGCAAACGCGCGTTGAACGTCTTTGTGTAGGCAACGCCACCAAAGCGAACGTCCGATGCTGCGTCCTCGTCGCTGTCTTCCGCAACTTCCGCGGCAACTTCGTCGCTTGCCTTCTCGTCGTAGTTTTCGTTGCTGTCGGCAGTAACCGTCGGCTCGACTGTTTGTTCGTGTTCGGGCGGCTTAAAGCCGTCGGCATTTTTGAGTTTGATCCAGCCCTTTTCGATAAGTTCGGCAAAGGAAATGCGTGCAAATTCTTCAACCGTATACGTTTTTTGCGTTTTTTTGCTCGATACAAGATTGTACTCGGCAACCAATGCATCCACCAGTTCCTGCGCGTACTTCAAGCCTCTGTCGCTCTTCACGCGAAGCAGCGACGGCGTGTCCGCAACGACTTTTCGTGCCGAAACATCGCGCACAAAGTACTTTTCCGCAAATCCTTCGGCAGGCAATGCCACGTAAAAATACAACGTCTTGCCCGTAACGTTTATCCTTGCAAGGGTTGCACGTCCGCAGTTAAATGTCGCAAAACGGTTGCTTATGCGCAGTTTAACCTTGTCGTAGCCTGTCAGTTTGTTGGCGATTTCCACAAAGTAGCGTTTTACTTCGTCCGTCGTCAGGCGCAAACGCGCGTTGAAAGTTTTTGTGTAACCCACACCCTTCCAGCGTTCGTCCTCTTCAAGCGTGATATCGTCGTCGCTTTCTTCCTCGCCTTCAACGTAGTCGGTTTTGGTTTCCGCTTCCACAACGGGCGGCACATATTTTTCGTCGGCGGCAAGCGCAACGCGCAGAGCAAGTTCAATGTCGGTTTCGCCCTCGTCTACCCTTTCTTCTGCCGCTTCTTCGTCGTATTCCGACGGCGTAAAAGCAGGTAATTTGTCCACGATGCGTGGCCTGACGTCGGCTGTCGTGCGCCTGTTAAGCACACCGTCCTCGTCGTACTCGCCAAAGGCATTGTGTCGGAAAATCATGTACTGCATTGCGGCAGCTTTGGCAAGTTGACCGCAATATTGCTCGTCAACGTCCACCGCCTGTTGGTCAACTACCAAGCCGTAACCTGCATCGTCGTAACTTTCGATAAACTCCCACAGCGCAAGGCACTGACGGAAGTACTTGTTTTTAAGAATGGCGTTGGTGCGCATGATTGGCGGATTGACGTACTTGTGTTCCATCTGCACCACAAAATCGCTGCGCATATACTCGCCCACAACCATGCGGATACGCTGTATGCGCTTCCACAGTTCCGTGCCGACAACAGGGTTGCGCATTGTTTTGGCGGAGTCCTGCATGTACTGCACGTTGATTGTAACGCGTCCCTTGTTGTCACCGTCGTCAAAAGTGGACGTGAAGTTGATTTCGTCCACCGTTTCGTCCGCGCCGCGCCTGACCGCCACGTCGTAGCGACGCTCCACAAACATGCTAAGGCGCGCAAGCAAGGTGTTGAGAAACCTGTTTTCGTAGGTTTGTATGCTGTCGTCGCGGAAGATGTTCAGCATCTTTTTGGGAATTATGTCGTCGCCGTCCGTGGTGATGTAGTTGGTGTGTTGGCACAGGTGCACCACCGACCGCCCGGTGATTTTTTTCGTCATCTCGATGGGCAGCACTTCTTCCGTTTCGGCGATGTAGTGCGTGGGGTTGCGCACCAGTGTGTCCAGCGCGTCAAGGCAACTTTCTATTGCGGAAATCCACGCTTCGTCAATGCTGCGAAGCATCGTTTTGCGGCTGAACGATACGCTTGTGTCGCCGCTGTCGATGTTTTCGAGAATGTCCTCGTAACTTTTGAATTTGCCAACCAGTTTGTTGACGGCGGCAACTGTTTCGGGATAAATGCCGTCGTTGTCGGTGTCCGCTTCGACGTGTTCTTCGGCAGGCGTTTTTGTCGCGACTTCTTCGCTGTCCGTCGCGGTGACTTCGCCATCGTTGTCGTCGGTTTCGTCAATGTCGTCGTTTTCCGCGACGGTAGCGGCATTTGCACCGCCGTTTTGCTTCAGCAAGCGGATAAGTCCGCGCGTCAGCAGGTTGTCGAAACTGTCCGACGGAAAGTCCTTTGCGAAAATTTCCGTAGCGTTTTCGCGGGCGACAAGTCCGTTTTCCGCGGCTATGCGGTCGATAAGGCGCAAAGCGTTGTTAAGCGCGCCGTCGCTGCGAATACGGAAAAGCGAAGGCGTTTTTTCGTACTTTCTGACGTCGGAAACGTCCTTGGCGCGATATTTGCCATCGGCAACGGTGCTCGGCTCGACAGCCAGATACAGACACAAC
>ULWL01075758.1_pt1 | contig 12411 bp, 2 predicted proteins | sample 1960171 | NCBI WGS metagenome assembly ULWL01 (sample SAMEA4835807, study PRJEB28245) | human gut metagenome | biome: gut microbiome; material: fecal sample | place: Denmark | collected 2008 | reverse complement strand
GCATACGTGCTGATTACCGCAGTGCAGTAGAGATCCCTCGGATACGCTCGGGATGACGATACGGGGATTCCCCTTATCTAAGGAAGCACTGATTCAATCTGACAACGGATTGAATCAGTGCTTCCTAAGGTGTCAGATTGGGGAAAATGAGTGAATTATTATTATTTCCCTTGACCGTATGATAATCATACGGATTACAATGAAAACAATTAAATATAAGGGAACAGAAGTCTATAGGACTGCGTGCGGGAAATTCGGTGAAAATCCGGAGCTGTCTTGCAACCGTGTGGGGAGTTTGTCCATTGTAAGCCTTTCTCAGAGGAATGGAGAAGGGAGGAACTGAGTCGGGGTGCCGCCTGTTTTTGTTACAGAAATCAAACCTGCAAGTGATATGGGTCGGATCAGTTTTTAGGTGCGCCAGTCACTTGCTTTTTTGTATGGTTCAATGCAAAAGGAGAGAGTAGTCAATATGAAAAAGAGTAAGACAGGGAAATGGAGTACATTATTGGCCGCATTGGTGCTCACCACTGGTTTGAGTGGTGTGGTGCAGGCGGCGGACTATACACAAGGACTTACGGGTGCTTATAGATCAGACAATAAACTTGTCAAAGGGGATGGCAGCTCGGTCAAGAAACAGGGAAATGAAATCATCTATGATTTTGGCGGTCGGGATCAGTCGTTTTCTGTCGTCAATCAAAACGTGATTTCCTTTTCACAGTCGGGAAATCATTTTATCGTAAATAACGTTGACTCATCAAATGGAAATAAAGGAACCATTACGCTTCGGGTACAAAATACGATTCCCAATGCTTTTGGCGGAGCCACTGGCTTGAATATAGGTTCAGGTACGACAACGATCCACAGCGATCTCGATATTCAAACGAAGGCAGATTATCTGACACAAGGTGTGCAGGTCGGGGGGAATGGCACGCTCATTATTGATGGCAATGTGAAAATGCGTAAAGATGACGCAGAAAATCCCTGGGGCGTGGTGACAAATAATGTACATGGCAATTATGGTCCAGGGGGTTATGTGACCAACGATGGATTGAACTACACGGGCGCCAGATGGCAGCCATCCGGCTTTTATGTAGGAGAATCTCGCGGTAATATCACAGTCGATGGCGATGTAGACATTGCTATCCGAGGTACAGCGGTATTGACAAATACCTATAACGGTGCGGATGTGGATCCATATGATTTGTCCACGATCACACTGAATGGATCATCCATCCGCATTGTGACACCGGATGATGAAAGAAAGGCGGATGGCAGCTTCAAGGAGGCGTACTACTCACTGGCAAGCTTTGGGGGTACGGTCAATGTGAATGTAAAAAATGGTGAGGCACAGAACGGCGATGTATATATGATCGGTAATGTGATCGCCTCCAAGCGTTCTGCAGGGACTAGTGCCAGTGATGTATATCAGGATGGCCGTATCAATGTAGCGCTGACGACAAAAGATTCATATTGGAAGGGTGTTGTAGATAACTTCAGCAAAGAGCAGGCAGGTGAGGTCAATGTATGGCTGCAGAATGGTGCCAAGTGGCAGCATGAAGCCGCTTCCCGCACCAATGGCATGGATGCTGCCAATATGCCAAACTACAGCAGACCGAATTATGGACTCTATGATAATGTATCATATATTCATCATTTCTATGGGGGAACGTCTGCTGACAAGACTGGCTACCTGACGCAGAATCATGCCTCCCAGATTCATATTGATAACTATAGCGGCTATTCCACTGTCATTTATCAGCATAATGGCAGCGGCATGGAAAAGACAGATTACATCGGCGGGGATACCACGATCGTTCATGCTGCCACTGGTTCGGATATCACGCTTGCGACAGGAAATAATGGAGTCGATGTCAATGATAGCAATGCCGTTGCCAAAGTGCTGAATGCCCTGGCGAGCAAACTCATTTATTCGAATTATGTGAATGGGGAATCCAACCTGTCAGGGACTGTTGTTATTGCTTCCGGATTGACGGCATCGAGCGTAAAGGCCGATGTCAGCGGTATGATTACCTTTGATAAAAAAACGGGCGCAGGCACCTATGTAAAGCCCAAAGAAGGCGAGCAGAATACGAATCGCATGCAGGAAGGGATCACGGGAACGACCGATGATACAGCCTACACTAATGCCAATATTCGCAAGGATGATGGCACTTACAAGTTCACGTTGGATCCGACTACGATCACCGTAGGAAATGGGACGGCCATTGCAGCGAACGCCAAAGTGAATATCGATGCCAAAGATACGACGCTGCAGCTGAATGCCAAAACCGGGATCGAGACCAATGGCCATGCGGTGTCCATCGATGCGAAAAAATTGGCTGTCGGCGTAGAAACGAATCATGTAGAAAATGGCATTCTGGCGGATGGCGGCAGCGTCACGATAGCGGGCGATGTCGATGTACTGGCAGATAAGAAAGCCATTCATGCAGAAAATGGTGGCAAAGTCACTCTGGGAAGCGGCACCATCAAAGGGCAGATCATTAGTGAGAATAGCCAGATTTCCATCAACCAGGAGAAAAAGGCATCTTCCGTTACGGGCGACCTGTCTGTAGCGAATGGCGGCACCATCGATTTGGCCGTTGCAGGGAATAGAAATGCGTTTACAGGAAATATCATCAAACTGCCGACAGAGGAGATCTCACTCATGGCTCTTGGAGCTGATGGTAAAGTCGATCTCACTGTGACAGATAAAGCGACTTGGAAAGGTGGACAGAACAATGCCGATGCTGCAGTCCATCTGAAGTTGGACGGTGGCTCTTGGATAAATACCAGCACAGGGGAAGCAGCGCTTGATAGTCTGTCTGGCAGTAAGACACTAAAGACCATCCAGTATGTGGATCCATCAGACAACAGCTCGAAAGAAATCCCTGTCAATGGTTTTATTTCGATGGGTGAGGGGACCGGGGATCTGACAATCAATCAGTATAGCGGCACGCACATCATCAGCTACGCACACGATAATCAAGGCAGCGACGTCAATGACTACAAGGGCGGAGATACCCATATCAAAGCGGCAGAGAGAGGATCCATGGTCATCGCGGCCACAGACAGCAAAGGCATCCAGACGAGCAGTCAGGACGCCGTAGAGAATGCATTCCGTGCGCTGGCGCAGAAATTCTACTACAAAGGCGGGGATGGCAATCTCACAGGGAAGATGCTTATCGCTTCCGGGCTGACATCTTCCAGCCTGTCACGCTTCATGGGGGATATGACTTTCGGTACTGAGCAGGATGGAAAAGGGCAATATAACGGACATCTGATCAATATCAGCGGTGATTTTGAGACCGCTATCATGAAAGGGGCAAGGGCTGCGATCACCAGCTCTCTCATGTCGTGGCGTGCAAATGCCGACGACCTCATCTATCGAGGTGATCTCCTGCGCCGGAATATGGAAGAAGATGGTCTCTGGGCACGTACCTATGGAGGAAAAGATAGCTATGATGCGACAGGGATCGACATCACAAACCAGTACTGGGGTGTGCAGGTCGGCTATGACAAGGTCTATCCGGAAGGCGTGATCGCCGGAGCGGCCATCGATTACCAGACCGGTGATTCCAATTACACCTATCAGGATGAAGACTTTGGTACTGTGACTGGAAATACCGGTAAGTCGAAAGTGTATAGTATCGGGCTGTATGGATCCAAAGATCTTGGAAATCAGGATCATTTCGACCTGACGGTCAAGGCCGGCAGTGTAGGAAATGACTTCACCGTCTATAACGGTATCGGCAATGAACTGAAAGGAAACTACAGAAATCGAGCTTATAGCATTTCTTCTCGGTATGGAAAGAGATTCGGCAGTGACAAAAAATATATCGAACCACAGCTGCAGATGACATGGTCTCATGTCGATGCCAATCGCTTTACAGCGCATAGCGGAGAGGAAGAACTGCAGATCGGACAGGGCAGTTTTGACAGCGTGGTAGGACGCATCGGATTCGAAGCTGGCAGAAATGGAAAATACGGCACGTTCTATGGAAAGCTCGATCTGGCACATGAGTTCAAAGGTGCTGTTCGCGGGACTTACTATGCCGATGATGGCGGATCGAAGCAGACTGAGGTATCTATGAAGGATACCTGGATCGAAGCCACCATGGGGACCACACTTCAGCTTGGTGAGAACGGGACAGCTTACTTTGATGTATCGCGCACCTTCGGTGGTGAATATGAGCAGGAATGGAAAGTCAACGGCGGCGTCCGCTTTGCAGTAGGAAGCGGCGTGACACCGGGGGCAAAAGAGAAAAAAGCGATGCTGCAAAAGACGCTGGAAGCAGCCAAAGATGAGAGTAAAGGCAATAAAGGGACTGCGACTACTGCGGCGGCAGAGACAGCACATTTGAAAAAGATAAACCTGGTATCGAATACCGCTGTTACAACAAAGACAGTTGCCAAGAGTACTGAAGAAAACACAGCATCAAGAAAGACGCCGTATGAAGAGCCTTCTGTAGAAACGTACAGCTCAGCTTCCGTTTCCTATGAGGGAGATCATGATGGCACGCCGGTCTTTACATTAGGACCGGTGGTCGTCACGGCGAATCGTGTACCGCAGCCGATCTTGGAGGCAAAAGCAGATCTGAGTATTGTTTCCCGCAAAGAAATCGAAGAGATGCATATTGATACCATTGAGTCTGCTCTTCGTACGGTGCCCGGCGTACAGTTCCTGAATTATGGGGCCAATGGCGTGAATGCGAATCTGTCTGGTATCCGTATCAATGGCAGCTCGGATGTAGTCATCCTTGTCGATGGCGTGCGAGTCACCGCCATGCAGGGCCCGGGAAACAGTGGTTATATGTACGCTTCGCTTCTGAATAATATGGATAATATCGATCATATCGAGGTCCTGAAAGGCGCGGCTGGTGTGACGTATGGCAGCGGGGCTAAAGGCGGTGTCATCAATATCATCACCAGAAAGATCGACCAGACGGCATCTACGATCGATATCGGCCGAGGCAGCTTCGGGAAAGAAATCTATAATCTGAACACCCAAGGGCGCAAAGGAAAGCTGGGATACAACGTCTATTCTGACAGATCCATCATCGGAAGCACAAAAGATGGAGCCGGAAAGCTGTGGGAAGGGCATACCAATACCAGAAGTTCCGGTGCAAAGATTTCGTATGACTTCAATGCGAACCATTCCGTAACGCTTAACTATGATGAAACACACACCAATTACAGCGGTCGGGATTATATCTATATCGGACCATACCATGGTTTTTATCGTTCCAAGATGTGGTCACTCACCGATGACTGGAAATTGTCGGATCTTTGGCATAACAGCCTGACATATAGAAGAAGTGAGGTGCAGGACTCTTATAACAAGCCGCTTGGAGAAGGCAATATACATGGGACTATTAGTAGTCCATATACAGCAGCTTCCAGCTACAAGTACACGTTCTTCTCGGATGCGCTGCATTATCAGAGCGGGAAACACAGCCTCGTCTTCGGTGTCGACTATACAAAGGCGAAAGGCGGCTCTTCTAATACGGGGACCGGACGCACAGCTTCTGATAAATGGCTCAAGAGTACATCTTACTATATGCAGGATGACTGGAAAATCCTGCCGAAACTGACACTGTCAGGCGGTATCCGTTGGGATCGTCCGGAATCGGCAGCGGGTCTTAGTCAGGTGAAGAATCATCGCTCAGAAAGCTATAAACTCAGCTGGGATATGACGGAGAAGGATACCATCTATGCAGGTCGCAGTGATTTCTATATCTTGCCGGGCATGGACCAGCTCTTTGATCCGAAATATGGTAACCAGACTTTGGAAGCCTCGTATGGCAGGACGACCAGCATCGGTTATAACAGAAAGTTCAGTGATCACAGCTACCTGACCTTGAACTGGTTCAAGACTGAAACAGAAGTGGGTATCGGATATAAGAGCAACGATTATACGGAAGGTAATACCTTTGTCAATTATCACAATGGCGTTTCCCGTGGCTGGAATGCAGAGTACCATGTGCAGCTGAATGATAATTGGTCGGCTCGTCTGGGCTGGTCGCATCTTTTCTATGACGATGGCGGAACATATGACAAGGGCTTCGCACCGAAAGATAAGGCCACATTTGGTATCGATTACAGCAAAGATAAATTCAGCGCTGCACTGGATGGCTTCTACTTCATCAGAGATACAAGAAATGTCAACGTGCTGAAAGCTTGGCCTTCCGATAAATACGCTATCTTCAATCTGGCCCTGAATTACGCGGCGAACAAGGAGACGACCTTCTACCTCAAAGTGGATAACCTTTTCAATAAGCTGTGGGCAGACCGCACCGATGCCTTCTGGGATGGTGGCCCCGGGGCCTGGTACGCCATGCCGGGGAGAAGCTTGACCATGGGCATGAAGCTCAGATTCTAGTCTGTTTTCAGGAAGGGATTGCAAATCATGCAAGCTTTATTGTAGTTCCTTCCTTTTTTCATACATTCCCATAAAAACGAGGAAGAGGGAATCCTTCTTCGTCTTTGGTAGCCAAAAGGAGGAGCAAAGAGGTTTCTTTTTAGAGATTCTATTTTGATAGACAGGAGATATGTCATGAAATTATGGAATAAAAGGAAATATGCATGGCTGACGATGGCTGTGATGACTGCTCTCTTCAGCGGGACGACTGCGATGGCGGCGACCTATGATCAGCAGATCAATGAGGATCTGGAGAGCAATCGTACCTACTGGGATGGTAAAGGAGTACGCGATGATGGAACCTATGCATTCAAAGAGGATGCACAGCTTTCCGTCAAGTCCTCGGCTGTGAATACTGGTGGTCAAGGATACTATACGACAGCAGCCGCTATTTTTGCCAATGGCAGTGATACGACCATCGATATGGGTCAGCATCATCTGAGCGCAGGACTGACCGTCAATAATACAACTCCTAAAAGAGCAGCAGCGTTAGGCGTGTATTCCGGAAAGATCACGATCAAAAATGCGGCTGGAATAGACCTGTCATTACAGAATCCCTATGCGGATGATATTGATGGGTATGGGATCTATATCAAGCCAACCTACTCAGGAAGTGGAGAGACAGGGCTCGTGATCGAGAATGGAGATGCGGCATCGGATGCTGTCATCTATCACAATGCCCAAAACTCTACGGGCATGTATGTAGAAAATGGCGATAAAACAGCCAGCCTTCAGGTCAAAGGTCGTGTGGATATCGATGTATCAGGCGGCTCTGCAGCGAAAGGCATCGTTGTCAAAGATACGGATTACAATACTGGTGACAAAACTGCCGTTTCTATCGGTGGCGGTAAGATCAAGGCATCCGGTCTGGCGGCGGAAGTTTCCTCGGGTGAGCTGGACATCAATGCTGTTTTGAAAGACGGTGTTCTGATAGCAGCGGAAGGACATCGCGATGTGCAGATCGATGGAAATATCGTAGTACAGAAAAACGGGCTAAGTATGAATAAACATGGCACCTTGGCACTGGCGCTGAATACTGGGGATTCTTATCTGAATGGTTCCATCACGCAGGGGATGGGAAGCGGGGACGCATATGTCCTTATGAGCCACGGCGCCAGCTGGAAGAACGGCAGCTCGGGGAGCAGCCTGCAGTCTTTTGCGGGCGGTAGCACTGAGGCTGAGAAAGGCTATATTTTCCGCAATGCAGGCGGGAACCTGAATCTTGGGAAGTATAGCGGATTCACGACAGTCTTCTATGATCACAGCGGAGACGGTACAGATGCGTCCTCGTACGTGGGCGGAGATACCGTCATTACCAATGCCGCCAAAGGCTCAGGCATTACTCTTCTGACCGACAAGGTGAATGTGGATAATAAGGACACCCTCGCCAAAGCACTGAATGCTTTGGCGTCCAAGCTGGTTTACAGTGCGTACACGGATGGTGAAAACAATCTGGCAGGCAAAGTGGGTGTGGCAGAAGGTCTCACTGCGTCTTCCACGACACTTGCGTTGGAAGACATCACGTTTACCGATGAAGGCCGCGGTTCGTATGAAAAGAATCCGCAGACAGTAACCGAGTTTACCACAACGATTACCGGTGTGGCGGTATCCGATACTGCGTATGCAGATGCAGGCGTTCTGGTGGATGGCAGCTACCAGTTTAAAAAAGACAGCACGATCACGACGACGAATCAGCACGGCTCTAATATGAACCAGGCAACAACCATCGATGCAACGGGCAAGACGCTGACTTTTAATACCAATAGTACTGACAATAGTGCTAAACCCCCGACTATTCATGCCATCGGTGCCAATACCACTGACGGCGTAACCATTACTGCTGATAAGCTGGTACTCAACGCCAACAGCACTAAAGGTCGCATTGAAGGTATCAGCGTAGGTAGTGAGGGTCAGCAGAATAAGGATCACCCGATGAAGCTGACCATCAACGGCGATACTGAAATGAACGTTCAAGGGGTTGGCTACACCATAGGTCTTTTTGCGGCAGGCAATGCAGATGTCACCTTAAATGGCAACGTGAAAGCTATGGGTGGTGCAGAGCATAAATGGGGATTAAGTGCAAGCAAGGGTGAATTTGGCTACTACGGCTGCTCTTTGGTATACAGCGGCAGCAACTACAAAGTGCAGATGGGACCGAAAATCACCATCAATGGTGATGTCAATGCTAAGATCGACGGTAACGGCCTGTTTGCAAACGGCGGTTCTGCAAAGCTTACGATCAATGGCGGAGGCAACATCGAGATCAATAAGGACAACACCCATAACTACTATGCGCTTTTGGCAGAATCTGGTACCACCAGTTTGAACGTCAATCTGGATGATAACTATCAGGCAACCAGCGCTAGAGATAACAAACTGGTGCTGAAAGGTAATGTCACAGCATCAACGGGTGCCGTGAACCCCAACGAACCGGAACAGTACACTTACGTCAATCTGGGACTGGCAACGGCAGACTCTGAATGGACCGGTGTGGCATACAACAAGTTTGGTGATGCAGGTAAAAATTCAGGCAGCAAGACCTTCTACGGCGCGATCAACGTATTCCTGCAGAACGGAGCTACCTGGAACAATGAAGAATGGGGCGAAGTAGAAAAGAACGCATGGGGTGCGGAAGCGTATAATGGAAGCCACCTGGCAAAACTCATTGGCGGCAGCGATGCAGCACACGCAGGCAACATCTTCCAGAAAGATGAAAATGACCTGACCATCGACAACTACAGCGGCTATGCGAATATCTACTACGCGCATGAAGGAAATGGCGAAACAGCTGATGACTACGCAGCAGGTGACACCATCATCAAGAAGGCTGCTGCTGGATCCCAGATTTCCCTCATCACTGGGAATAACGATGTGGCGATGGGCAATAAGGAAAGCGTTCTGCGTGTCCTGAATGCACTGGCTGGCAAGCTGACCTACAGCGCGTATGCAAGCGGTGAGAAGAACCTGACCGGCTATGTGAAGATCGCAGAAGGCTTGACGGCATCCAGTAATGCACTGAAAACGGGATACATTGCTTTTGATGAAAATGGCAAAGGCACCTGTGGCAAGCTGCTGGAAAAGACTGCTTTCACCACGACGCTGACAGGCAATAGCAAAGAGGATAGTGAGTATGAAGATAATATCGCTACCGATGGCAGCTACACATTTACCAAAGACTCTGCCATCAGCATTCCGGAAGTCTCTAAAGGGGATGCCAAAGCTATCTACGTCAAAAAAGATCTCACCATCAATGCCAAAGGTGTCGATCTGAACTTGACTGCATCGGCAAAAGGGAATGCATCTGCCTATGGATTCTTCCAAGATGTAGGAAATGATGAGACTGGTACAGCGAAGTCTGCCACCGTTACTGTTGGAACATTGAAAACGAACGTTTCTGGAGAAGCCGCTGCTTACAGCGGTCATCTTTCCTCCATCTACCTCAACGGCGGAAAGGTAGGCAAGCGCAGCCAGCTGACCATCGATGGAAATGTGGATGTAACGACGAAAAATACGAACGGCGAAGCGATCGGCGTATGTGCTCGTGGGGATGCAGATCTGACTATCAATGGAAATGTCAAAGCCAATGTGAATGGTCAGCAGACGACAACGTATTATGGCGTATCCGGTGTATATGCGACGGCTCCTTATGGAGGCGGTAAGCATGGCGGCCAGATCGTCATCAACGGAGATGTCGATCTGAGCGGCAAAGGCAATGGGCTCTTCACCAATATCGGGGATGCCCGCATCACGGTGAATGGCGGCGGTCGGATCGTCGTAGATAAAGAAACCAATACGGAAGGCTACTGCGCGATTCGTGCCGAAGATGGCCGCGTCAATATGAATATGAAGCTGGATGCCAAGGGAGATGCCACCGAAAGTGCTGGACACAAAGTCAATATCCAGGGCAATGTGGCAGCTACCGCAGGTGCCATCAATGGCCAGGTTTATCCGGAAGGCATGCTGACACAGGTGAACTTAGGTCTGGATACAGCAGATTCTACACTGGAAGGTCTCGTCTATGATGATTTCGGTGATGGAAGAATGAACGGAGGAACCACCGTATTCCATGGAGAGGCCAATCTGTGGCTTTCGAATGGCGCATCCTGGACAAATCATGAATATGGAACGGCTGTCGCTAGTTACTATGGACAGCTAATGGGAGGCAGTGTCGTCTCGAATTTCCATGGAGGCAAGGATGAGGCATCTACCGGGTATATCCTGCAGGATGATATCAATGATCTGACGTTCAAAACATATAATGGCTACAGTACCATTTTCTATGCACATTCCGGGGATGGGACAGGCGAAGATGCCTATGAAGACTATGGCGATGTCGTCATCAAGCAGGCAGCAGCCGGCTCTCACGTGACACTGGTGACCGATAATACGGGAATCGATACGGCAAAACGCGACGTCCTCGATAAAGCGCTGAATGAACTGGCGAAAAAGCTGGTATACAGTGCATATGTACAGGAAGAGACCAATCTGAGCGGCAAGGTAGAAATTGCTTCGGGTCTGACCGCTTCTTCGATGGGAAAGGTTTTCAAGTCCGGCGATATCTCTTTCAATAAAGAAGATGGCCGTGGTTTCTATGATATCTCGAAACCGGAAAAACCTGTACAGACCGAGTTTACAACTCAGCTTCAGGGATTTGCTGCAAGAGACACTGAATATATCAACGCAGGTATTACTACCGGTGACCAGAAATATACCTTTAAGAAGGACAGCTCTATTACCGTAGGCAATAAAGATGCCATCCTTGGCGTAGCAGAAATTCCTGCTGATTGGGTAACAACCTTCGAAAAAACCTTTAAGGGTGTAACTGTAGACGCAGGCGAAAATACGCTGACGCTGAAGACGAACCAAAGGGCAATCTATGCCAACGGTAACAGCAAGCCGAATATTACCAGCAATATTACCGCAGGCAAGCTGCTGATTACGGCAAATGAAACCAGCGCTTACAGAGATGCAGCCTTTGCCGTGGCAACTGGCGGCGCAACCCTGAATATCAATGCAGATATTGAAGGCACTGTTTATGGTACAAATAGTGCATCCTATGGCCTGTATGCTGAAAAGGGCTCTAAACTGACTGTTAACGGCGACATTACAGCAGTTAAGGAAAATGGCTATGGTATTGATGGCAAAACTGTCAGCAAGAACTATGGTATTCGTGCAAATGACGGTACTATTACAGTTAATGGCGGCGTGAACATGACTGTCAACGGCAAGGTAATTGCAGCTGATAAGGGCACTGTTAACGTGAACATGAATGCAGATCTGAACGGCGCAGCAGATCATACTGTAATTCTGCAAGGCGATGTGACTGCTTCCAATGGTACTGTAAACCTGGGCCTGAACACTGGCACCTCCAAGCTGACAGGTGCAGTAAGCGGCAATGTAAACCTGTATCTGGCAAACGGCGCAAGCTGGGATAACACTGGCGCAGCAAGCAGCGTAGCCAAATTGGCAGGCGGTGCAAGCAAAGCAGGCAATATCTTTGCTAACAGCACTAATGCCATGACTATCGATAATTACAGCGGCAACACCAACATCTTCTACGCACATACCGGCAACGGTGAAGCAGCTAGCGACTACGCAGCAGGTGACACCATCATCAGAAGTGCAGCAGAAGGCTCTGTAGTATCCATGATTACCGACAACAGCGGTATTGCAATGGACAACAAGGACAGCGTAGCCAACGTACTGAACGCACTGGCAGGCAAGCTGACTTACAGCAACTTTGTAACCGGTGAGAAGAACCTGACCGGTTTTGTGAAGATTGCCGACGGCCTGACTGCAAGCAGTGCAGCAATGCAGACCGGCAACATCGCCTTCAGCGATACAGATGGCAAAGGCAGTCTGGCAGAAGGGACAGTCACACCAGGTGTTACTCCGGCACCGAATCCACAGCCTGGGACAGGTACCGAATCACCTAAGATCCAAGAAGGTGAATACGAGACCTTCGTCATGAAGGGCGCAAGGAGCGCCGTCAC
>ULWL01065628.1_pt1 | contig 12486 bp, 19 predicted proteins | sample 1960171 | NCBI WGS metagenome assembly ULWL01 (sample SAMEA4835807, study PRJEB28245) | human gut metagenome | biome: gut microbiome; material: fecal sample | place: Denmark | collected 2008 | reverse complement strand
AACATTATTAAGTCAAAAAAATGAGGTAGTAGCACTAGATGTTATTCCTGAAAAGGTGGAAATGATAAATAATCGTATTTCACCAATTGAGGATAAAGAAATTGAGGAGTATTTTAAAACAAAAAAATTAAATTTGAAAGCAACTTTAGATTATAAAGAAGCTTTTGAAGGGGCAAAGTTTGTTATAATTAGTACTCCAACAAACTATGATGATGAAAAAAACTATTTTGATACTTCTAGTGTAGAAGATATAATTCAAAAAGTAAAAGGAATGAATATAGATACAACAATGGTTGTTAAGTCTACAATACCAGTTGGATTCATAGATGCAATGAAAGAAAAATATGGAATAGATAATATAATGTTTAGTCCAGAATTTTTAAGAGAAGGACATGCTTTATATGATAATCTATATCCATCAAGAATTGTTGTAGGAGAAAAATCTAAAAGAGCAGAAGAATTTGCAAATCTTTTAAAAGGATCATGCTTAAAAGATAATGTAGAAATTAAGTTTATGAATTCAACAGAAGCAGAAGCTGTTAAATTGTTTGCGAATACATATTTAGCTTTAAGAGTTGCATATTTTAATGAATTAGACACATATGCAGAACTTAAAGGACTTAATACAAAAGACATTATAGATGGAGTGTGCTTAGACCCAAGAATTGGTACACACTACAATAATCCATCATTTGGATATGGAGGGTATTGTTTACCAAAAGATACAAAGCAATTAAAAGCAAATTACAAAGATGTTCCAGAAAATTTAATTAGTGCTATTGTTCAAAGCAATACTACAAGAAAAGACCACATTGCAGATGTTATTATAGCTAAAAAACCAAGCATTGTAGGAATTTATAGATTAACAATGAAAAGTGGCTCTGACAATTTTAGGTCAAGTGCAATACAGGGTATAATGAAAAGAATAAAGGCTAAGGGTATAGAAGTTGTGGTATATGAGCCAACATTAAAAGATGATGAATTCTTTAATAGCAAAGTTATAAGAGATATAGAAGAGTTTAAAAAACTTTCTGATGTTATAGTTGCAAATAGAATGAATACTGATTTAGAAGATGTAAAAGAAAAAGTATATACAAGAGATTTATTTGCAAGAGATTAATAAAAAATAGAATTTATAGAGTTGTGTTGAAAAGCACAACTCTATTTTTGTAGAAAACAGGCGAACGAATTTTCTTGACAATACTATAGATTATTTGAAGAAAATTGTTTCTTTTGTACTTTTTATTTTTATATTAGTTGTTGCAACATTAACATACGCAACAGATGTTCCAAATAATGGGTATGCATTTAATTTAAATTATCAAGGAGAAATTAAGAAAATTGTACAAAAGGATGCTACAGTTGCTGTTATAACTTCAAAGGAGTTTACTGTAACTGTAACAGATGAAAGCCAAGTAATAGAAAATGTAGAAAATGCAAATGTAGAAAACAACGTTATCGAAGAAATACCACAAACGCTTTTTTTATATTTTTTACAAAAACTATTGCAAATATATTGTTAAAACATATATAATATTTGAAGAAAATGCCAAAAAAATTTCACAAAAGAAGGGGAGAAAAAATGGAAGAATTAGATCTAAAAGAATTGTTTTTAATTTTTTGGAACAGAAAATTAGAAATCCTACTTATTACAATTATTGCAGTAATAGTTGGAGTTTTATATTCATATTTTTATTTAACACCTGTTTATAAAGCATCTACTACATTAATATTAGCACAAAGCTCTAAAACAGTAGATAAAACAGGAGATAGTTCAATTACTCAAACAGATTTAACTTTAAATTCTAAATTAGTTTCAACATATAGCGAAATAATGAAAAGAAAATCAGTATTAAGTAAGGTTATTAGCAACCTAGGTATGTCTGAAAAAGATATGGATTCAATAAAGAAAAATGTTTCTGTAAAAGCTGTATCAGACACAGAGCTTATAGAGATAACAGTAAAAAACAAGGATCCAGAAAAAGCTGCTTTAATTGCAAACGAAATTGCAAAAGTATTTAGTGAAAAAGTAGTAGAAATTTATAATATAAGCAATATATATGTTTTGGATAGAGCAGAAGCAAGCGATGTTCCATGCAATATAAATCATGCAAAAGATCTTGTTATATTTGCTTTTATAGGACTAGTTATTTCTGTTATTGTTTGCCTAATTTCAAATATGTTAGACACAACAATAAAAACAGAAGAAGATGTAGAAAAGGCTACCGGATTAATGGTTTTAACCTCTATACCAGATTATAATATAGAAAACAGCAGAAAAGGAGGTAGAAGATAATGAAAAGAGAATTAATAGTTCAAAGAAGTCCAAAATCTCCTGTTGCAGAGGTTTTTAGAACACTAAGAACAAATATACAATTTATGAATTCACAAAAGGATTTAAAAACATTATTAGTAACATCTACAATGCCAGGTGAAGGTAAAAGCTGGGTTTCTTCTAACTTAGCAATAACATTTGCCCAAGCAGGGAAAAAAGTTGCATTAGTTGATGCAGATATGAGAAAAGGAAGATTACATACAATGTTCCAAGTAGAAAACATTCCAGGATTATCAAATTATTTATCTGGAATAGATGAGATAGGAGCATCAAACAAAGAAGGAATTATTCACTATGTAAAGCCAACACCTGTAGATAATTTGTTCTTAATAACTTGTGGTAACGTTCCACCAAATCCATCTGAATTATTAGCATCAGAAAAAACTTTAGCTATGATAGATAAACTAAAAGACATTTTCGATATTGTAATACTAGATGGAACACCAGGACTAATTGTTACAGATGCATTAATACTTTCTAGAATAGTAGATAGTACTATAATTGTAACATCGCACAAATCAACCAAAAAAGACAATTTGGCAAAGGTAAAAAAAGATATAGAAAATGTAGGGGGAAAAATTGCAGGTGTGGTTATTAATAAAGTACCAGTAAATGTTGCAAAATATGAATCAAGTTATTATTACGGCTCAACAGCAATATCAAATACTCCAAGAAAAAAAGAACCAGAAAGAGAATTTTATACAAATGATTCTTCAAGAATAACAAAAGCTAAAAAAGAGGATATATTGAATCAATTAGATGAATTTTTAAAAGATAAATAATAGGAGAAAGTTATGATAGATGTACATTCACATATAATTCCAAACGTAGATGATGGTTCATCAAGTGTAAGTGAAACTTTTGAAATGATTGAAGAAGCAAGAAAAATAGGATTTACAGATATAATATTAACATCACATTTTTTGCTAAACAGTTATGAGACTAATTCAAAAGAATTAGTCTTTTGGAAAGAAAAATTACAAGAAGTTTTAGATAAAAAAGAAATTGATGTAAAATTACATTCAGGAATGGAAATTTATATATCAAGCCAAATGGAAGAACTTATAAAAAAGAAAAAACTATTAACATTGGCTAATAGCAGATATATGTTAATAGAATTGCCACTTAGCTCAACAGTAAAGAACTTAGATTATGTGTTGTATTTTTTAGAAAGTATTTCTATTAAACCAATAATTGCTCATCCAGAAAGATATAAATGTGTTCAAGAAAATCCGGAACTAGTAGAAGAGTATATTAACAAAGGTGCATTAATACAATGTAATTATGCTAGTATATTAGGTTTATATGGAGATAAAGCTAAAAAAACAGTAAAAAAACTGCTAAAAAATAATTTGGTAGACTTCTTAGGAAGTGACTGCCATAAGCCAAATCAAATATATTTACTTGTACCAGAGGCCATAAAAAAAATAAAAAAATTGATAGGGGATTCAAGATTTGAAAAGATATCTAATTTGAATCCACAAAGAATTTTAAAGAATGAGGAATGGGAATATGATGAGAAAAACTAAAATAGTGTGTACCTTAGGACCAGCTACAGATGATCCAGAAGTTTTAAAAGCTCTTATGAATGCAGGGATGAATGTGGGAAGAATAAACTTTTCGCATGGAAATTATCAAGACCAAGAAGAAAGAATTAATGTGTTTAAATGGATTAGAGGAGAACTAGGATTACCGATTCCTCTTCTACTAGATACACAAGGCCCAGAAATAAGAATAGGAAAATTTAAAGACGACAAAAAAGTTTTATTAGAAAAAGGAGCTACATTTACATTATTAAATGCAGATGAATTGGGAGACGAAACAAAAGTATCTATAACATACAAAGAATTATATAAAGATGTATCTGTAGGAAAAACTATTTTAATTAATGATGGAACAATAGAATTAAAAGTAAAAGAAATAGCAGATAAAGATATAGTTTGTGAAGTTATACAAGGTGGATACTTAACTAACAGAAAAAGTATTAATGTTCCAGATTTAATTTTAAATTTGCCAAGCATAACAGAAAAAGATATAGCAGATATAAAATATGGAATAACAGCAGGATTTGATTATATAGCTGCTTCTTTTGTAAGAAAACCAGAAGATGTTCTTGCAATTAAAGAAGTTTTAAAACAAAACAATGGAGAACATATAAAAGTTATATCTAAAATAGAAAATAGAGAAGGAATAGATAATTTTGATAAAATATTAGAAGTTTCAGACGGAATAATGGTAGCAAGAGGAGATTTAGGTGTGGAAATACCTATGGAACAAGTTCCAATATATCAAAAACAATTTATTAAGAAAACATATAAGCAAGGGAAACCAGTTATAACAGCAACTCAAATGCTAGAATCTATGATAACAAATTCAAAACCAACAAGGGCAGAGGTTAGTGATATAGCAAACGCAATATATGATGGAAGTAGTGCAATAATGCTATCTGGAGAAACTGCAACAGGAAGTTATCCAGTAGAGTGCGTAAAAACAATGAATAAAGTTGCTTTAACAATAGAAGATTCTTTAAAATATTGGAAAAGATTTAAAAACAGAGATTATAATTTAGAAAATTTAGATTATAAGTTTAATATGAATTTTTCTGTATGTACATTAGCAGCAAATATTGAAGCAAAAGCAATAATAGCATATACAAACACAGGAGATACATCAAGAATGGTATCAAGTTTTGGACCAGAATGCCCAATATTTGCAATAACAGAAAATGAAATAACATATAGACAATTAGGAGCAGCATGGAATATTACACCTAAACTTTTCCCTCATCAAGATAGCATAGATAAACTTGTTTATTTAGGTATAGACACATTAAAAAAAGAAGGATTTTTACAAAAAGGAGATAAGGTAGTAATTGCAGGTGGAGCAAAAGTAGTTACAGATTTATCTGATGCAGAAGCAGATATAAATACCGTAATGGGTGGAATAGTACAAATATAAAGTATAAAGATGGAGAAAGAAATGTTAAAAAAAAGAATTATTTTAATTTTATTATTAATTAGTTTAATTACAAATGTTAGCGTGTTTGCAACAGATGTAGATACAGATGGTAATACAACCACAGGAGAGATTGTATCACCACCAACAGAAAACACTGTTACAGGAAACACGGAGCAAAAACCTGAAAAGGAGCCAGAAAAAGAAGAAGAGCCAAAACAAGAAGAACCAACTACAAACAACAACTCTAACAAACCAACTCCAGAAAGAAATAACAGACCAAGCTATGAATCACAAACCACAAATACTAAAACAAAGTCAGAAAATGCTAACTTAAAGAGTTTAGCTTTAGAAGGAACAGATTTGGCACCAGAATTTAAAGCGAGTATTACATCATATACAGCAATTGTAGGATTAGATGTAGAAGATATTAAAGTAATAGCAGAGCCAGAAGATTCTGAAGCAACAGTAACTGTTAAAGGTAATAAAGGACTAGAAGAAGGTGAAAATAATATAACAGTTACTGTAGAGGCGGAAGCAGGTAATACAAAAACATATACAATTAATGTTACAAAAACTTTGAACGAAGAAGCCATGAATACTAGGTTAAAATCATTAATAGTTCAAGGATTTAATATATATCCATCTTTTCAAAGCAATATCTATAATTATAATATAAATGTAAGTGAAGAAATATCAAAACTAGATGTATCTGCTGAAACTGAGAATGAAAAAGCTACGTTTGTAATAGAGGGAAATGAAGACTTAAAACAAGGAGATAATTTAGTTAAGATCATAGTAACAGCAGAAGATGGAGTAACAACTGGAGAATATAAAATAAATGTATTTATAAATTCAAATGTTGTAAAAGCACAAACAGAAAATAAATTACCAGCACTAATTTTATTGGCTGTTCTAACTGTTGCAGCAATTATTATAGCTGGAATGCTAATTAAAAAACATAAAAATTAATAATATATTCCGAAGCACTTAGAAGAAAAAACTTCTAAGTGTTTTTTTCACGTTTTTAGGTCAGTAATCATAAGATATATATATACTGTAAAAGGAGGAATAGATAATGTATAGAAATTATACGCAATGCAGAGCTTGTGGTTGTAATAATATGAACAGCAATCAACAAGATTTAATAGATGATACTTGTGATTATGTTCAAAATACTATGGCTTTACAAGAAGATAACTGCGAATGTGGATTTGATGAAGAAGATAATGTGTTTCCTACAAATCCAATGTTTGCTCAAAGTTATGTACCATGGCAAACAATGGATAGAACTTTTTTGCCTTCTGTAGGTTTAAAAATGGGAACAATATTTCCAGAACTAGTAAGTCCATATATGCCAGGACAATCAATGGAAGAAATTGAGTTTATAAGAAATTCAAATACAATAGGAAAGGGGTGTAACAAATGATAGACTGTAAAGAATGCGAAAAAGAAGAAACAAGAAAAGAATGCAACGGAAGAGATATGCGAAGACAAGAAATGATTGACCAAATTAAAAGTTTAGATTTTGCAATAATAGAACTTGGACTATATTTGGATACACACCCAGATGACCAAAGAGCTATTTGTATGCATAGAGAATATTGTAAGCAAACAAAAGATTTAAAAGACAAATATCAAAAAATGTATGGGCCACTTACTATTTTTTACCCATGTAATAAATGGAGATGGTTAGAACAACCATGGCCTTGGGAAAGGGGGAATTATTAATGTGGACCTATAATAAAGTTTTAGAATATCCAATTAATATAAAATGTCCAAATCCTCGTTTAGCAAAATTTATAATATCTCAATATGGGGGACCAGATGGAGAACTTGCAGCTTCACTTAGATATTTATCTCAAAGGTTTGGAATGCCAGATCAAAAATCTAAAGCTATATTAAACGATATACGGAACTGAAGAACTTGCTCACCTTGAAATGGTAGGAACAATCGTTCATCAACTAACAGATGGATGCTCAGCAGAAGAATTAGAAAAAGCAGGACTTGGAGCATATTATACTGATCATGGGGTGGGTTTGGAATATATCCAAATAAGAATTTAATAAAATTTGAATTAAAATTTATTTTTAATGTAAGATTTATAAAATGATTTAAAATTTCTTTTGCCATGAACGACAAAATGTATGTAAATAGTATTTGAATCTTCAGAAATATCATAAACTATTCGATAACTTTTATGAATAAGTTCTCTAAACTGCTTGTCCGAAAGTTCCGGGACAAATCTACCTAAATAAGGAGCATTTTCTAGTTCATATATACGAGAATAAATATTTTCTGAAGTTTCGTTTGCGTACTTAACAGAGTCACGGGATATATATTCAAAAATAGAATCTATATCTTCATGTGCCTCATTTGACATCAAAACTTGCATATTTTTTTCTCATCCTTTCTTTAGATTCTTCGATAGTCATAACTCTACCATTTTTTATATCATCTTGGCTTTTTTGTAATTTTGAATGTAGATATAAAGTATAGATTGCATCATCCCAAGTAGTATCTTCTGGTAAAGTATTAACTGTTGCAATGATTTCTTGCTTTTCATTAATCATAGATTTCACGTCCTTTCTTAAAAAATTCTAATATTAGTATAGCACAAATTAATGTAAAATACGATTGCTTTTTAAAAATTCCAATGAATAATCACATCTTGTGATTTTGATTTTTTGTTTTTTTCTCCAATTTCAATATAATCTATAAAACTATTAACAATATCGTAGTTAAGTTCTGTAAAGTTTTTAAAGTGGTCAATTATTTTTTCTTTTTGTTTTTTTATAAATTTACTGTTTAATTCTTTTTCTTTTAAACTAGACAATGCAGTTTCAATTTGAGTAATTTCTTTTTGTTTTGACGATTTATCAGATAGGAAAGATGAGTTTAAATCTTCAAATACTTCTTCTGGAATCTTACCACTTACTTTGTCTAAATAAAGTTCTTTTATTGCTTTATTTATATTTTCCATTTCTTTAGAAAGTAGTAGAGCTTTATTTTCTAATAATTTAGCTTTGTTTAAGTTGCCATTTGAAACAAATAAATCATCAGAAATATTGTCAAAATTATAAAATGCTAAAATTTTCTCTCTAATTTTTTCAGTAACTAAATTTTTAAGATTTTCATAACCGATAGAGTGGGTTGTACAATTTCCATAGAGTTTTTTAGAGCCTTTGCAAGAAAAGTAAATATAATTTCTATCATTCCTACATTTATAAAGTTTTGTCCCACAATCTAAACATACTAACTTATTCGCAAATAAATGAATTTCGCCGTTTTTACATCTTCTTGTTTTACTTTTAAACATATCTTGAACCTTAAAAAACTGTTCTTTTGTGATAATGGGCTCGTGAGTATTTTCTACAATAATCCATTCAGATTTAGGCTGATTTTTCATTTTTTTAGATTTATAGCTAACTTTTTTATTATAACCTTGAACGAGATTTCCAATATATGTTTCATTTTTTAATATTTTGCTTACAGTTGATTCAGTCCAATATTCGATATTTTTTCCTTGATTTTTAAAATTAATTCCTTGTGATTGTTTATATTTGGTAGGAGTTAATATTTGTTTATCATTTAGCATTTGTGCTATTTTTGTAACACCGATTACCTTGTTCATACAAATCAAATATTAGTTTAACAACTTCTGCAGGTTCTTTATCAATAATTAGCTTGTTTTTATTTTCTTCACTTCGTTTATATCCATAGCATACAAATGCACCAATATGCAAACCTTGCTGTCTTTTACTATCAAATGTTTTTCTAATATTCTCAGATAAATCTTCTAAATACCACTCATTAACTAAACCATTAATCTGTCTTGATTTTTTATTTCCTTTGTCTAAAGTGTCAACATGATCTACTAGGCTTACAAATCTAATATCCCATTCTATAAATTTATTGTGTAAGTATTTTTCAACAATTTCCATATCACGAGTAAATCTACTTTGGGTTTTACAAAGGACAATATCAAATTTATGGGATTTAGCATCTTCTAATAACTTATTAAATTCAGGTCGTTCACTGTCAATTCCAGAATAGTCTTCATCACAGTAAATGTTATAAATATCCCAACTCCTTTCTATTGCATAGTTAATTAGCATAGATTTTTGATTTTGGATACTTTCGCTTTCATCGTTTTCATGAAGCTTGTCATCATCTTCACGAGAAAGCCTACAATAAATTGCAACTTTCAATAGTTATACCTCCAATCGTATAACTACTTATTTTGTACAACCTTATTATACAAAGTTAAGTAGTTTTAATCAACGCTCTTTGCAAATTCATTTAGAATTAATTTATTAACAATACTATTAATGCATTTTGTAATATCATCTATATTTTCATATTTATTTTTCTCTATAACATTAAAAATAACTTTTTCGCACATAGCAAGTTCCTCCTTTTGCAGGAGTTCTAATACTCCTACTATTGTAATTAATATTCAAAAGGGCTTGTATTTGTGCAAAAAAATAAGAAAAGTTCCAGTTGTCTAGTGCTTGGCACAGACTTTTAATGGTAACTTTTCTTGTTACTGCGAAAAAATTTCATTTTTTCTTCGTAATAAAGCCCTTTTGAGGTTTAAAATAAAAATATATTTAATTAACATATGACTCTCCTTTGAACAGAATTTATAATATTACTGACTCTTTTAGGTACATCGCAAGCATATTTAAATCCTTATTCTTTTTCTGGAATATATCTGTCCTCTTTTTGAATTACTTTCGTTACATATGATGGATTAATAGGTATTATATCCTATATGCCATTAAATTTTAATTATATATCAAGCATAGAAAGAACATTGTGGTAAGTTATTTATAGCAGAAAATGTAAGAGCTGAATATGATACACCTCAATGTAGAAACCAAGCAAATGTGTATAAGAGTAGAGCAAAATTAAGTTCAAATGTAACTGTAACAGATGAAGGAATTACTGTAAAAAATATTATTAGTGATGAGTTATCAAATGAAATTATAAAAGGCTTAAAAAACAAAAAATAATATTTTGACTTTTTATAGATTTTATGGTATAAAAATGTTGAAGTTAAATAAAAATAGGAGTTGAAGAGATGGAATTAAAACCAAAAAAAGAAAAAAGTGAAATTTTGTATCCAACAATAAAAGAAACATCAAAATCTAATATTACGAAAAAAATGTTTTTAGCTACAGCAATTAATGTAACAGGTCAAATATATCCTGTAGCTGTAGTATGTTATGTAGCTACGCCATCATATATTCGCCCAATAAGTATTTGTAAAGTAATAAGAATTATTTCTATTTTTATAGCAGTATTATCAGCAATTATATTGTTTGTTAATAAAATGAAAATTGATAAATTGATAGAGAAAAAAGAAACAGAGGAAAAAATTGCAAAATTGAAAAAGAAAAGAAAAATTAAATGGTGGATTTTTGGTATAAGTATAGCAATAATTATAATTACATCTATTGTTATAATTTACTTTAAAAATAAAATGTAAGGTGTCAAATGGAATATATTTTTTATTTAACAAATTCATGTAATCTAAAGTGTAAATATTGCTATGAAAAAAACAAACTTAATAAAGTGATTGATTTTAATATTATAGAAAGATTATTAAAGAAAAGGATTAATTCAAAAGATACTAATACAACAATAGCTTTTTTGGTGGAGAACCTTTATTAGAAAAACAAATATTATATGATACTGTTAATTTGTGCAAAGATTTAGAAAAAGAGAGTAAACATAGATTTTTTTATTCTTTAACAACAAATGGTACTTTAATAGATGATGAATTTATAAAGTTTTGTAAGGAAAACAATATATCAGTTGGAATAAGCATAGATGGAGATGAATATTCACATAATTTAAATAGAAGTGATTTTGAACTAAAAGGTAGTTTTGAAAGAGTATTAGAAAACACAAAAAAATGTATAAATGCAAACCTAAATTGTATGGCATTACCTGTTATTTGTTTTAATAATGTTAAATATTTGGCGAATAATATAAAATATTTAATAGATATAGGATTTAAAAACATCACATGTAATTTTAATTACTCAGATAATTGGGATGACAATTCATTAAATGTTTTAAAACAACAATATAGGGAAATTTCTAATATATACTATAATGAATTTAAAAGAAAAAATTACATACGAATATATCCTTTGGATACAAAAATGTATTTTCATATTCATGAAAAGAAATGTTCTAATAGTTGCAATGCTAATCGTATTGCGGTAAACACAGATGGAACTTTTTATCCATGTATACAATTTGTGGGAGATAAACGCTTTGAAATAGGAAATTATATTGATGGAATTGATTCTCAAAAAAGAAAAGAAATTATATCAAAACGTTTAACATCTAAAGTCGTTTGTGATGAATGTGCTTTGAAAGATAGATGTATATATAAATGTGGTTGTGCAAGGATAATTACAACTAATGATGTAGTTGAAGTGTCTCCTTTAATATGTGAAACCGAACGAATATACATAGAAGAAGCAGACAACCTCGCAAATAGATTATATAAAGATTTTAAAGACACTTTTATTGCTCTAAATTATTAACAAATACTACTGTGCAAAAACAGTAGTATTTGTATATCTATTTATATAATTTTTTATTTATTTCTATTGTTTCATATAAAAATAATAGAATTATTACACCTATGTAAGCAGAAACCGTCGGTCGTTTGCTTCGTTTCATAGGTGGTCTAGTAAGTAGCTTTTGCTACTGTAATTGCTGATGTAGGTAAACATCTTTGTTCATACTTGCCCAAACTTTTTACAATTACAAATCCATTTCAAGTTTTGCCACCGAATACTCTTTTATTATTGTGAGTCTGTGTTCTAAAATCTCACTCACGCACTTTGCATAATTAGACCACTTATACAAATACTTTTCTTTTAGGATAGTTTATAAACCAACACCACATGGAGTTGGAGTATATCCACAAGCTGCTGCTGGATTTCCATTTACTGCTTCTGTATTAGCTGTAAAAGGCGATCCAATTGCAGATTTACAAGAAGATTTAGCAGCAGAACAAAAGGTTGTGAGGGAGAAACCATAGAAATAAATTTACTTTAGTTTATGTTGAAAAAATGCTACTATATTGTTGATATTTTTATTAATATGCTGTAAAATAATAAAAAATAGAGATAGTTACAATTAAACAAATAACATTTAATAAATGATA
>ULWL01086186.1_pt1 | contig 12491 bp, 10 predicted proteins | sample 1960171 | NCBI WGS metagenome assembly ULWL01 (sample SAMEA4835807, study PRJEB28245) | human gut metagenome | biome: gut microbiome; material: fecal sample | place: Denmark | collected 2008 | reverse complement strand
GCTTGCGCGTTAAGCTTAGCCCTGCTTTGAGCTTTCCTCACAAAGCTCATCCAGCGCCTGCTGGGCCTGCTCCCACTGGGAATAGAGGGCATCGATCTCGGCCTGCTTGTCGTCTGCCTTTTTTGCAAGTTCTGCGGATTTTACGTAGTCCGATGCTATCACTGGCGAAGCGAGTTTTTGATTTATGTCTTCAAGCTCCTGCTCAGCGGCCGCTATGCGCTCCTCTGCTCGGCGGACAGCGCCCGCCGCCCGGTTCAGTATACTCTGACGCTCCTTTTGAGCCTTGTAGCTGTTGGGCTTTTCCACCTTGGGGGAGGCAGCTTCAGCTAAGGGCTGAGGCCTTCGCGCAATTGCTTCAAGGTAATCGTCATAGCCGCCTATGTATTCAGTAAGTCCGTCTTCCTCCATGTAGAGTATGCGGTCCGCCATGCGGTTGACCAGGTATCTGTCGTGGGTGATTATGAGCATGGTACCCTCGTAATCCTCCAAAGCGGCCTCAAGAGCCTCCCGGGAGGATATGTCAAGATGGTTGGTAGGCTCATCGAGCAGCAGCAGGTTGGCCCCTGAAAGCATAAGCTTGAGAAGCTGTATGCGTGCCTTCTCGCCGCCGGAAAGGGCGCCTATCTCGTTGAATACCTCGTCGCCGCGAATGAGGAACGCCGCCAGGGCGGAACGGACTTGGGTAAGGTCCATTCTTGGGTAGGCGTTGTGTATTTCCGCAAGTGCGGTGCTGTTGGGATCAAGGGAGGTCATGGTCTGCTCGTAGTAGCCGGGCTGCACCTTGGCGCCCAGACGCACAGTGCCGGAATCCTGCCTTTCAAGGCCCATTATTATCTTCATGAGGGTGGTCTTGCCGCAGCCGTTGGGCCCCAGCAGGAATACACGTTCCCCCTTGCGGATATGCATGGAGGCGTTTTTGAACACCGGCTTATCATAGGACTTGCTCAGCTCTTCGCACATAAGCACATCGTTGCCGCCTACTTCCTTCGCGGTGAACTTGAAATGTATGGAGGAGGTGTCCTTTTCGGGAGCTACCAGCTCCGCCTTCAGCCGTTCTATCTGCTTGAGCTTCGCCTCGGCGGTAATGAAATTGTGAGCCTGGCCCCAGCGGCGCTGCTGCTCTACAACGCCTTCAAGGCGGTGTATCTCTTTCTTCTGATTGGCATAGTGCCTGCGCAGTATTTCGTTGCGGGTGCTCATCAGTTCCACGTGGCGGGAATAGTTGCCGTTGGTTGCGGTGAGCCTGCCATTTTTTATTTCAAGGGTGCGGTTGGTTACCCTATCCAGAAAGTACCTGTCGTGGGATATGACTATAAACGCCCCTGAGTAGCTCTTGAGAAAATCCTCAAGCCAGGTTACGCTTTGTATGTCAAGGTGATTGGTAGGCTCGTCAAGCAGCAGCAGCTCCGCGCCGGAGAGCAGCAGCTTTGCCAGCTGGGCCTTGTTGCGCTCTCCGCCGCTCATGTCGCTGAGAGGCTTGGCGAATTCGCTTTCGGTAAAGCCGAGACCCAGGAGAGTGCTGCGTACCCTGCTCCTGAAGGTCAGGCCGCCCTCCCGCTCGTACCGTTCGTTGAGGGATTGCTGATGGGAAATAAGAGAGGATACGTCGCTGCCGCCATTGGATATTTCCTCGGAAATACGCTCAAGCTCCTGCTCTATACGTATGAGGTGGTCAAATGCCGCTACTGTGGATTGGTACAGCGTATCCGAGGTGTTCTCCACGTTTTGACGCATGAATCCCATGCGGGCGCCCTTATGTTTCATCACGGAGCCGGTGTCAGGTGCTTCCTCGCCTGTGAGTATGCGAAAAAGGGTAGTTTTGCCGCACCCGTTTACCCCTACCAGGCCCACCTTGTCCCGGGGGGCTATCTCAAAGCTTACCCCGTCGAAGAGAAGACGGGCGGAATAGCTCTTGCTTATGCCGCTTGCGGCTAATAGTGCCATGGTAAAATACAGTTCCTTTGCCGAAATATTGGATCGAATTATATTTTACACTAATATTACTGCTATTGCCATACGGTTTTTACGCCTAAAGGGACAGTGAAGCATATTGTTCATTGGACAAAATATGCCAGTATGCGCTATAATTATCAAGTATGGAAGCTACTAATGATTTGCGGAAAAACCAAAGGAAAAACAGACAGGATAGGCGCCCCATGATGAAGCGGCTCAGAATACCGCTCCTTACTGCGGGAGGCGTTGTGCTGTGCGCTTTTGTGCTGATACCCATGGCCTTTGATACCCTCGACATAGGACCGGAGATAGTGGAAGTATCCAAGTCCATGCTTCATATGCCAAGCCCCACCCCGACGGCGGAGGTGGCGGAGAACTTTGCCATTACGGAAGCTGCGCCTAAGGCTGCAGCGGAGGCTCCCTCAAAGTACCGGCTGCTGAAGCTCGGCGATACAGACCCTGTGGTGGCGGATATACATGAGAGGCTGGCGGAGCTGCAGTATATGGACGGCGATGAACCTTCAGAGTACTTTGGCGAGCCTATTGAGGCAGCGCTGAAGCGTTTTCAGCGCATACACCACATGAAAGAGACGGGCGAGGCGGACGAGCTGACACAGGAGATGCTCTTCTCGGATAAGGCTGCCATGTATAAGCTTCAGCAGGGCGACGAGGGAGAGGACGTGGAGTCCCTTCAGGAGCGCTTGCAGGATTTGGGCTACGAGGTGGAAAAGACCAACGGCTACTTTGGCGTGGCCACGGTAAAGGCGCTCTCCTCCTTCCAGAAAAAGAACAAGCTTGACGCCACCGGCGTTATGGATACCGACACGGCGGATATACTTTACTCAAACAACGCAAGGCCCAAGGTTGACCCTACCCCCTCGCCCACGCCCAAGCCCAGAGCCACGCCTACGGCAAAGCCGGCGAAAACGCCTAAGATCAGCGCTACGCCCAGGGCCGGGAATGAAAGCATAGGCACTACCAAGACGGCCGACCCCGGCACTCAGCCCGAAAGCACCCCAAAGACAGGCGGAGGCGGCAGCGTTTCCGCCGCCACAGGCAGCGTGGACGGATTTATTGCCACGGCTATGGCTCAGCAGGGAAAACCCTATATCACGGCGGATGAGGGCCCGGACAGCTTCGATTGCAGCGGCCTCGTATACTACTGCCTCGTCAACAACGGCGTAAAGGTGGGCCGTATGAGCGCCAAGAGCTATGCCGTAATAGACAGCTGGGAAACCGTCTATTCTACGAGCGATCTGCGCCCCGGCGACCTGCTGTTCTTCTGGAACAGCGGCAGAACGCGCATTTATCATACCGGAATATGGCTGGGAGGCGGAAAATACATACATGCCTCTTCCTCTGCGGGGCAGGTAGTGGTCAGCGGCTGGAGCGACTGGGCTAAAAACAGCTTCAGCCACGGCAAGAGGGTATACTAAATTAAAAATATCAAGGAGGAGAATGGCTATGAACAGAGAAGAGGCATACGAGCTTTTGCACAAGTACATGAAGGGCGAGAACTACATTCAGCATTCCATGGCAGTTGAAGCCATAATGCGAGGCCTGGCCAAGCGCCTTGCGCCTGAGGACGTAGAGTATTGGGGCATCGCCGGCCTTTTGCACGACCTTGATGAGGAGCAGTGCGACTGGCGCAACCACCCGGAGGTACACGGCCCCACCAGCGTGAATATACTGCATGAGAACGGCGTGAACGACCCTGTGCTTGAGGGGGCGATAATGGCTCACAACCCTCTTTGCGGAAAAAAGGCGGGTACCACAATAGAATACGCTCTGCTGGCGGCAGACCCAATGAGCGGCTTCTGCAAGTCTGTGGCGCAGATATACCCGGATAAAAAGATTGCCAGCGTAAAGCACAAGAGCGTTGTAAAACGCTTCAAGGAGGTGCGCTTTGCCGCGGGAGCGAACCGGGAATACATGAACGCCATAGTTAATACGGGCCTTACACTGGACGACCTAATAGATGTTGCGCTGGAGGAGATGACCGCCATAGCTGGCGAGCTTGGGTTGTAAGAGCGTAAAAAGTATAATATAAAAACGGATAAAGTAAGCCCCCGACTTCTGTCGGGGGCGATTTTTCGTTCCAAAATACATAACTGGCAGGAAAACGTGCATTTTTGGTAATAAAAATAATGGAAATCGATGATAACATATAACAAAACAAGCTTAACACAGATTTGATGTTTATTAAAAATCGAAAGGGGAAGAACCAATGAAAAAAACACTTGCAATTATGTTGGCGCTTATCATGGTGCTGGCGATGGTTCCCGCGCTGGCGGAGGGAGTAAAAGTAGCGAAAATTGGCACAGTTGAATATGAAACGCTGGACGAGGCGATAGAAAAGGCGGCTGACGGTGCTACTATTGTGCTGCTGGCGGATTGCACAACCGCGGGAATGAATCTGAGCAATAATTTTACCATAGATGGTGGAGAAGCTAAACGTACTATAACATTTAACGATAAGGGTATAGCGCTCTGGGGAAAATCTCTAACCTTCAAAAACTGTAATGTGGTTATGAACGGGATAGGTTCTACGCCCTATACGGCCGAATGGAACTGGATGGCAGTTTGTGCAAGCAAGGACGCATCTTTGATGCTTGAGAATACAGAAATGACGATGATTGGAGCAGAAGGAAATAATGCCCACGCCATCTACTTCTGCTCAAACAACAAACTGAATCTTACTAATTCAAAACTTGAAATCAAAAACTATCAGCAGGACGCATTGGAATGGGATGGCGGCGATGGCGGATACAACGTGAATATTAAGAATTCCACCTTTATTTCCGATCACAACCGTTCCGGCTTTGCGGGAACATTTTATGCGACCATCGATAACAGTACGGTAAAAGTTATCAACAGTCTCGGCAATGGCTCGAACGGCACGTATTATACCATTAAAAACGAATCCGATGTTTTGTTTGACGGTAATGGAGCTTGGGGCATTTCTGCATGGCGGATCGACATGTCGAATAAATCCACGCTGACTGCTACCAACAACGGCTACAGCGGCGTTTGGACAAGAGTGCTAAATGTTGATCCCACGTGTACTCTTGATGTAGAAGGAAATGGCACAAAAGCATTAAACTCGTCGAAAAACCCTGGTATCTTCTTCCAAGGAAACGACACCTATAAAAGCATCATTGAAAAGGGTGCTAATGTGACTATCAAGAATAATGCAGGCGCCGGTATTTATACCAAGCAAGCAGCATGCAACCTAACGATCAATGCCGCGGCTGTTATCACGAATAATGGCACTGGAGCGGTAAACAAAGATAAAATCGGAGCCGATATGGGCGGCGGTATCTACAATGTGGGTACTATCGTATTGTGTCCGGAGGTTGAGCTTTATAACAATCATGCCGCAAAAGCCGGCGACGATATTTACAACGCAGAAGGCGCATCTATCGCCTTCGGCGGTTTGGGCTCCGATTGGTGGCTGGACGGTGCGCCGGACTGCGATGGTAAAATACACAAGATCGACGGCTGGTATGAGGACGGTATGCCCGGTGAAGGAGATGCAATAGGTAAACGTTGGTGCGGAACTTACGATGGCAATGTGTGCGTTTCTAATGGAGAAGCGTATATGGAAAGTATGCAAGCGGGCGAATATGAGACAAAGATAGCACTTAAGGCGGCGCACGGCGCACAGACTACTCCGCCCGTTCCCACCCCCTATAATGGCGGCGGCGGGTACTACTACCCCACCACCACCCCCGTCCCCGTGATAGTCATCCCTCCCAAGACCGGCGATATGACGATATGGCAGAGCATACTGCATTTCTTAGGGATAAGGTAAGCAAATAGCGGAATGAATAAGCCCCCGACCAAATGGTCGGGGGCTTCTTATTATTGTGAAGGCGCATATTTACCGCTGCGGCGGGAAGCGGCGGCAGGGCGGGTAAAGGCTGAGCTTCGTAAAAAAATCGCCGCAAGCTGAGTAAAACTCGCGGCGATGCTGGCGCGCCCGGCGCGATTCGAACGCGCTGCCTTATGCTCCGGAGGCATACGCTCTATCCAAGTGAGCTACGGGCGCCTGTCCTATTATGATAGCATTTTTGGCGGGATAATTCAACCCCAAAAGCTAAATGCCCAATATGCACAGCGCTTCGCGTATATTCTTTACACGGGTATAATTCAGGCCGTCTACCTTGGGAAGGGTGTCGCTATTGGGGACGACTATGTGGGAGAAGCCAAGCCGGGCGCACTCCTGTATGCGCTTGTCCAACCGGTTTACGGGGCGGACTTCGCCTGTAAGCGAAAGCTCCCCAAGAATGGCGGTACGGGGCGGAAGGGCGATGTCTGCGCCTGCACCTGCTATACACATGGCTACGGCAAGGTCGCAGGCACGCTCGTCAAGACGTATGCCGCCTACTACGTTAGTGTAAACGTCCTTGTCGTAGAACCTCAGGCCAGCCTTCTTTTCCAGCACTGCCAGCAGCAGCACGAGGCGGTTGTTGTCCAGACCCGCAGCCATGCGGCGGGGGTTGGAGAAGGGAGATGTAGAAAGCAGCGCCTGCACCTCAACCATCATGGGGCGGGTGCCTTCCATGGCGCAGGTAACTGCACAGCCGGGAAGATCCGTGCCGGTTATGAACAGCGTGGAGGGGTCGGATATCTCCGCCATGCCGGTGGAGCGCATCTCAAAGACGCCTATCTCGTCAGTGCTGCCAAAACGATTTTTTACCGAGCGCAGCAGGCGGAAGGAATCCTGCCTGTCGCCTTCAAAATAAAGCACCGTATCAACCATATGCTCGAGTATGCGGGGACCTGCTATGGCGCCGTCCTTAGTCACGTGGCCTACGATAAATGTGGCCGCGCCGGTGCGCTTTGCCATGCGGGTGATAAGGGAGGTGGCCTCTCGTATCTGGGATGTGCTGCCGTTTGTACCGGAGCAGTCCGCCGAGTACATAGTCTGTATGCTGTCTATCATTACGTAGGCGGGCTTTACCCGGTCTACCTCGCTCTCGATGGCGGAAAGGTCGTTTTCGGCAAGTATGAGCATATCTCCGCCTACGCCGAGACGCTCCGCCCGAAGCTTTAGCTGGGAAGCGGATTCCTCGCCGGTAACGTATAATACTGTGCCCTGCTTCGTAAGCTCTGCGGCTGTCTGCATGAGGAGGGTAGACTTGCCTATGCCGGGATCGCCGCCCAAAAGGGTGACGCTGCCGGGCACTATGCCGCCGCCGAGAACTCTGTCAAGTTCTCCTATGCCTGAGGACACGCGGCCGGAGGCGGTAGTGGTGACATCGGCTAAGGGTATGGCGTGGGCGTAGGTGAGGTTGTTTATGGAGGGAACGGAGGATATCTTCTTTTGCTCCAACATGGTGTTCCAGCTGCCGCAGGCGGGGCATTTACCCAGCCACTTGGTGCTTTCGTAGCCGCATTCCCCGCAGAAAAATACGCTGCCCTTCGCTTTTGCCATATTATGCTCCTTGGATCTTATTATCAGGGTATTTTAGTGAATTTTACTATGTCACGCTCGCGGGAGGTGACGTCCATCCAGACCACATAGTCATCGGACACGCCCAGCAGCAACGCGGATTCATACTCCTGAGTTACCCGGTATATCTTGCCGTCCGCAAAGGAAAATACCAATATGCTGCTGGAATCCGTGTCGGCATTGGTGCGGGAATAGGCTATAAAATGGCTGCCCAGCCCGAACTCGACCACACAGCGGTCCACCTCAGTGGGTGTGCCGGAGAGGCCGTCCGCCGCATAAAGGGCCGTGTCCCGGCCGTGAAGCTCGGTAAGCCAGGCAATGTATCTGCCGTTGTATTCCGGGTCATGCACGAAGGTGCCGGGCTTGATAGACTTTATTGAGGATTCATTGAGGTTTATGTAGCGTATCACGCTGGTGTCCGAGTTGCCGTCGGAGGTGGCGGAATCCGCCCATATCAGCGTGTCGTTTGACAAAAAGGGCTTGCTCTGACCATATACCGAGCTTGAGAACATGGCCACTACGGTGGATTCCATGGTGGTCAGGTCGTATACGAACAGCTTGTCCTTATTGGTGCCGGTGCGGTCGGTGAAGGCCACATAATTGCCCGACAGGAAGGGTTCAGGCTGACCGGAGTATATGTCCTTGACCTTTACTGCCTTCAGAGGGGAGGCGGTAAGATCGACCGCCATTATGGCGCCGCCGCCTGACAGGCTTCCGTCCAGGTATACCAGCCACTTATCGTTGAATTTGGGGAACAGAAAGTGGTCGTTCTGGGGCGTAAGGTTTATCTTTTCGCTTATGCGGGTGCTTGGGTGGAAGAAGAACATGTCCCTGAACACCACGTTTTTGCCGGAGGAATCCAGCTTGCCTGCGGAGATTACCATCTTTTCGTTGTAAAAGTATGGGTCGGTAAACCACTTATAGCTCGATGAGCCGTCAAAAACCAGCTCCTGAGAGCTGCCGGTAAAGTCGTACAGACTCATGGGGTTGGGGGTAGGCGTGGGTATTGGCGTAGGGGCAGGGGTAGGCTCGGGGGCAAATGGGGGTCTGTAATCCCAGCCCATGAAGTCTGCCGCCTTGGGTATGACCACATAAAATATAGCGTAAAGCAACGCCAAAAAGACCAGTATTACTGCTAAAAGCTTGAGTATGGGGCCCCATACCGAGGCGCTGAGGCTGCGCCTGCGCCTTCTGCGCTTTGCTCGTTTAAAACGGCGTCTTGACATATATGTTTAAGCTCCCCGAATCGACAACATATTACATATAAATTATAGCATGATGGGTGCCGCTATATCAATCGCGGCATTTGTTAATTATACCAGTAATTATATCAGCAAAAAGCCGCAACTTTGTCATTTTAATTTGTTCCGACTATTGGTATAATCAATCGGTATGATAAAAGTGATTTTGCTTAAATATTAAATAAAGGAGAAGAATATGCTGGGAACCATAGTCAATGCCGGGGCCATAATATTGGGCTGCGCTGTGGGGCTGCTTCTCAGGCGAGGCATACCCGATAGGGTGACGGACGCGGTGATGAAGGGCATAGGGCTCTGCGTCATTTATATAGGCATATCCGGCGCGCTGGAGGGGGAAAAGACCATCGCCATGATAATCGCCATGGCGGCGGGCGGCGCCATAGGAACGGCGCTTGACCTAAACGACGGAATGGAGCGCTTGGGCAGGCTCCTTGAGGAAAAGCTCGCAAGGGGCGGAAGCGGCCTTTCCGCAGGCTTCGTTACCGCCAGCCTCATATACTGCGTAGGCGCGATGGCGGTGGTGGGCAGCCTGCAAAGCGGCCTCACCGGCAGTCACGATATGCTCTTTACAAAGTCGCTTCTGGACGGCATTTCCGCCATAGTGCTTACAGCCAGCCTTGGGATAGGGGTCGGCCTGTCGGCTGCCAGCGTGCTCATATACCAGGGAGCCATAACGCTGCTCGCGGGGCTGCTTGCGCCCGTGCTGACAGACGCCGTGGTGGCGGAGATGACCTGCGTGGGGAGTATGCTGATATTCGCACTGGGCTTGAATATGATAGGCGTTACGAAGATAAAGGTGATGGACTTTGTACCCGCCATATTCCTCGTTATACCCCTGTGCTATGTGCTGTGATATTAAGATAGGTTATTGCGAAGAGTATAGTGGAGCCTATTAATTATTGGGTGTTTTTTGCTGTTCGGGTTGTAATGGCATCGCGCTCCGTGATAAAATCATAATCAGGAAAGAATGACCCGGTGTATCAACTCATCGGGCAGCTAATATTCAAGGAGGATATTTCATGCAGTATTCACGCGAAGTGGAAGAGATGTATTGCGTTGCAAAGGGCGCAAAGCATGATCCTGCCCCCATACCCGAAGAGGGCAAATGGGTCAAGGCTAAGGAGATTAAAGACATAAGCGGCTTCACCCACGGTGTGGGCTGGTGCGCGCCTCAGCAGGGAGCCTGCAAGCTTTCCCTCAACATAAAGGGCGGCGTCATTCAGGAAGCATTGGTGGAGACCATCGGCTGCTCCGGCATGACCCACAGTGCCGCTATGGCAGCAGAGATACTCCCCGGCAAGACCATTCTGGAGGCGCTGAACACCGACCTGGTATGTGATGCTATAAACACCGCTATGAGGGAACTGTTCCTTCAGATTGTATATGGCCGCAGTCAGAGCGCCTTCTCCGATGACGGCCTGGCAATTGGTGCCGGTCTTGAGGATCTGGGCAAGGGCCTCCGCAGCCAGGTAGGCACCATGTACGGCACCCTGAAGAAGGGTCCCCGCTATCTGGAGATGGCGGAAGGTTACGTACTTGGCATAGCTCTGGACGAGGATGACCAGATCATCGGCTATAAGTTTGTACACCTTGGCAAGATGATGGAAGCCATCAAGAAGGGCATGGACCCCAAGGAAGCATACGAGAAGAACATCGGCACCTACGGCCGCTTTGCTGAGGCCGCTAAGGTGATCGACCCCCGCAAGGAATAAGGAGGGCGCGATAATGGCAACTTTTGAAGGTTACGAAAGAAGAATAGATCAGATCAACCCCGTACTGGCGCAGTATGGCCTCAAATCACTTGAAGAGGCGGACGAGCTGCTCAAGTCCAAGGGCATAGACGTGCGCAGCATAGTGCTGGGAATACAGCCCATCGCTTTTGAGAACGCCGTATGGGCCTACACCCTTGGCGCAGCCATCGCCGTAAAGAAAAACGTAAAGACTGCCGCCGAAGCTTCCGAGTGCATAGGCGAAGGCCTCCAGACCTTCTGCATTCCCGGTTCCGTAGCAGATCAGCGCAAGGTCGGTATTGGCCACGGCAATCTTGGAGCCATGCTGCTGAGCGAAGGCACCAAGTGCTTCGCCTTCCTGGCAGGCCATGAGAGCTTTGCCGCAGCTGAGGGCGCTATCGGCATAGCCCGCACCGCAAACAAGGTCCGCAAGGAGCCCCTGCAGGTTATCCTGAACGGTCTCGGCAAGGACGCTGCACAGATCATCTCCCGTATCAACGGCTTCACTCACTGCGAGACCGAGTACAATCAGTACACCGGCGAGCTGACTGTCACCAAGACCACCGCCTACAGTAAGGGCGAGCGTGCCAACGTGCGCTGCTATGGCGCTGACGACGTAAACGAGGGCGTGGCCATAATGCGCCATGAGAATGTTGACGTTTCCATAACCGGCAACTCAACCAACCCCACCCGCTTCCAGCACCCGGTCGCAGGCACCTACAAGAAGTGGTGCGTCGAGAACGGCAAAAAGTACTTTTCCGTTGCTTCCGGCGGCGGCACCGGCCGTACCCTGCACCCCGACAACATGGCTGCCGGCCCCTCCTCCTACGGAATGACCGACACTATGGGCCGTATGCATTCCGACGCCCAGTTTGCAGGCAGCTCCTCCGTGCCCGCCCACGTTGAAATGATGGGCCTTATCGGCATGGGCAACAACCCCATGGTGGGCGCCACCGTGGCGGTATCCGTGGCGGTAGCCGAGGCGATGAAGGCGTAAGGGCTTTTCCTGATGCCACCGACTTTGCGGTGGAACTATAACGCGATAAACAGGCAGACACGTCATTTTCGGTAAAACGATGATGGCGTGTCTTTTCGTATTTCCTACAAGTACCATTTATGGTATAATCTATTGGGCGCAAGGAGGGTAAATGGGAATTATTGCTTATGTTTTTGGCGGGATAGGGCTGTTTCTGCTGCTGGACGGCGTAGTGCTGCATCTGGGCATCGCGGCGGCACTGCCCTGGTTCACGGCTTTTCTCGCGGGCGCCACGGGTACGCTCATAGCGCTGGTGTGGTACTTCGACATAAAGGCGCGGGAGCGGGCCAAGAAGAAGCGCGGCAAGGCCTTTACCGCCATGATGGTTGACATATGCGTATGCATACTGGCAGTATGCGAGCTGATAGTAAATATGCTTTCGCGGCTGGCGTAAGGGGTATGATATGGCGAATACAAAGCTCAAACCACTATATTTGTTGGATATTTTCCGGGAAATGACGGACGAGCGGCACAGGATGACTGTGCCTGAGCTGCTGGAGGAGCTGCAAAGGCGGGGCATTACGGCTGAACGCAAGGGCATTTACCGGGACATAGACGCGCTCATACAGTATGGCGCCGACATAAAACACACCGGTACGGGGTACTATCTCGCCAGAGGAGAGCTTTCAAGGGATGAGCTTAAATGCCTCATCTGGGCTCTGCGCTCGGCAAATTTCTTATCAGATAAGCGGACGGCGGCATTGCTGGAAAAGCTTAAAGGCATAGTCGGAATGCAGCTGGCTGCGCTGACTCTGCCGGAAGATGGCGCAATGAAATGCCCGGACGATCAAATGATAGAGAATATAGACCGGCTTAGCGTAGCCATAGAACAGCGGCGGCAGGTTACGTATTCGGATAAAGACCACATGGACGGGCTGGCGCGGCGGCTGCGGATAAGCCCGTATGCGCTGTTATGGCTAAAGAAGGGCTGCTGCGTACTGTGCAACCAAGAGGGGCAGAGCGGCCTAAGCTGCCTCGAGCTGGCGAACATGAGCTCCATAAGGACGGACATGACCCCGTGGCGCAATTATAGCGAGATAAGCATATACAGGGAG
>ULWL01028611.1_pt1 | contig 12504 bp, 10 predicted proteins | sample 1960171 | NCBI WGS metagenome assembly ULWL01 (sample SAMEA4835807, study PRJEB28245) | human gut metagenome | biome: gut microbiome; material: fecal sample | place: Denmark | collected 2008 | reverse complement strand
TTCGGCAAACGAACCACGCCAAACGAACCACAAAAGGGGCTCGCACGTGGCGAGCCCGTTCACGCCAATCGGTGATAACGGGATTCATGCATATGCTGGCGGACGCCATTACACGTCAAAAATACGCTGTTTCGTGACATATCGGACGGCTTGAGGCAAATGTGATGATATAATAGACTTGTAGAACACTCGTTTATTGAAAGGAGGCGTCATGATGGTACGAATTGCGATTTGTGATGATTTACGGGAACAATTGGAACTTATCCGGAAGGCAGTTCAGCTGTATTTCCAGGATAAACGAGAACCGATAGAGGTTTTTACTTATGAGAACGCCATGGATTTCGTCGATGCTTTTGAAAAAAAGGGGAATTTCGACATTGTTCTGCTGGATATCTGTATGCCCGGCTTGTTGGGGACGGATATTGCTGCAGAGATGCGGAAGCAAAAGAGCCGCGCAGAAATCGTCTTTTTATCGACGAGCGAAGAATTTGCTGTCGAAGCCTTTGCCGTCCGGGCTGCCCACTACCTGGTCAAGCCCTTTACACAGGAGGCCTTTGCGCAAGCCATGGACCGGGTCATGGACAGCCTCCGCCAGCGCCACAGCGGCAAGATGGTGTTCCGCCTCGTCGGCGGCGGCATCCAAGTGGAAGAAATCAATGCCATCCTCTATATCGAAAGCGAAGGCCATATCCAGAAAGTCTATACGGCGGACCATTCCGTCCTGGAAACGCGGCAGCCCTTGGCCGCCATCCTGGATATGCTGGAATCCATGGCACCGGGCCAGTTCGTATCGCCCGGGAAAGGCTACGTCGTCAATCAGTCGGCGATTCGCCTCATCAAGAGCGAATATATCGAGATCCAGGGGCATAAGATTCCCTTAGCCAAGCGGAAATACCGCCAGTTCCAAGAATCGTATCTTAAATTTATCTTCGGGCAGGATGCCTGAGAAAGAAGTGTATCATGGAGTATAATCAGGTAACGCCGGAAGTCGTAGCGGCTTTGCAGCAGATTGCCGGTGAGAAATATGTCTGGACCGAAAGGGATAAACGGATTCCCTACGGTCAGGATGAAGGGACGGGCCAGCCTTGTCTGCCCGATGTCGTCGTCTTGCCGGCGACGACAGAAGAACTGGCGGCCGTAGTCCGCCTGGCCAATGACGTTGTCATCCCCCTCATTCCCAGGGGGACCGGGACGGGCCTGGAAGGCGGTGCCGTTGCCGATAGCCGCGGCGGCATCATGGTCAGTACGGAACGGATGGACCGCATCTTGGAAATCAATGAAGACGCCATGTATATGACTGCCGAAGCCGGTGTCATTACGGCTGTCATCCAGGAAGAAGCCCGCAAGCGGGGACTGCTCTATGCCGGCGACCCTTGCAGCGGCGACTGCTGCTGTATCGGCGGCAACGGGGCGACCAATGCCGGCGGCAACCGGGCCGTCAAATATGGGACGACGCGGGATCAAATCTATGCCATCGAAGTCGTCACGCCGACAGGGAAAATCGCCCATCTCGGCAAGCGCCTGCACAAGATGACGGCCGGCTATCCCCTGGAAAAAATCGTCATCGGCTCTGAAGGGACTTTGGGCATCATTACGAAACTGACGCTGAAGCTCGTGCCCCTGCCCAAGGCGACGGCCCACATCCTGGCCGTCTTCCCGTCGCCGGAAAAGGCCCTGGCTTTGGTCACGGCCCTGCCGAAAGCCGGTATCACGCCGACGTGCCTGGAATTTATGGATTATGACGTCATCGCCGTCGTCCAGGACTGGCTCAAGGAAAAGCAGCCCTGTCCAGAGGGCGGCGCCTATATGATTATCCAGCTCGATGGCAAGAACGAAGATACCCTCGATGAAGACTGCGTCACGGCTGATGAACTCTGCCGCAGCCTCGGTGCCGTGGAAGTCTTCATGGCCGATGCCGACAAGGTCTGGAAGGCGAGAAAGGCCTTTACGGAAGCGTCGGCAGCGGAATGCCCGGTAGCGGCCATGGAAGATTTCGTCGTGCCGCCGGATAAGCTGGAAGACCTTCTGCAGTCGCTGAAAGCTATCGGCGCGCAGACGGGCGTCGTCTTCCGTGGCGTCAGCCACGCCGGCGACGGCAATATCCACCTCGACGTCCTGCGCCGGGGCTTTGCCGACGAAGCCGATGAAAAGGCAAAAATCACAGCTTTCGAAGACCAGGCCTGCGCGGCTGTCTACGAAATGGGCGGCGCCATCTCCGGTGAACACGGCATCGGCCAGTCCCGCAAAGCCCTCTTCGCCAAATACACAGACCCCGTGGCCCTGGAATTGATGAAGGCCCTGAAAAAAGCTTGGGATCCTAAATGTATCTTGAATCCTGGGAAATTGTTCTAAAAATGAAAAAGCCCAACATAAATGCATGTAGGAGGGAAATCGAATGGAATATATTTGTAATGACTGTCCGCGCCAGTGCGGCGTCGTGCGGGCAGAAGTGCGGCAGGAAGGACAGGTACTGCCCGGTTTTTGCCACAGTCCGCTCCAGCCTGTTGTGGCCCGGGCGGCCCTGCATGAGTGGGAAGAGCCGTGCATCAGCGGTTCCCGCGGTTCGGGAGCCGTCTTTTTTACGGGCTGCAATCTGCGCTGCTGTTTTTGCCAGAATACGACGATTTCCATGGGCGGTACGGGCGTGCCGATTACGGCGGCGCGCCTGCGGGATATCTACGGCGAGCTCATCGAAAAGGGCGCCCATAACATCAACCTCGTCACGCCGACGCCGTACAAGAAGGCCATCCTCGAAAGTCTGGCAGAGCCCCTGCCCGTGCCTGTCGTCTACAACTGTGGCGGCTATGAAACGACGGCGACCATCGACGCTTTCAAGGGCAAGGTCCAGATTTATCTGCCCGATTTGAAATACCTCGATCCGGCCCTGGCTAAGCGCTACAGTGCGGCTGAAGATTATCCCCAGGTCGCAGCGGAAGCCATCCTTCATATGTACGACCAGGTTGGCCCTTACGAACTGGACGATGACGGCCTCCTAAAGAAGGGCGTCGTCATCCGTCACCTCATTTTGCCGGGCTGCCTGGACAATACAAAAGCCGTCATCGACTGGGTGCGGGACCATTTCGCTGACGGCCAGGTCTTGTTCAGTTTGATGCGCCAGTACGTGCCCTGCGGTCGGGCTGCGGACTATCCGGAAATCAATCGGCGCCTGACGGACGAAGAATACGACGAAGCGGAACAGTACCTCTTCGACAGCGGCATCGAAGACGGCTTCGTCCAGGAAAAAGACAGCGCCAGCGAAGCTTTCATCCCCGCCTTCGACGGGACGGGGGTGTAGGCGTTTCGTAGTTCGTTTGGCGTTCGTCGAAATTTCGCGCAAATACAGGATGAGGCTATTCACGAGATTCGCGCGGGCGCCCCACACGGTCGCCCCTACAAAAATCAAACCTTCACGACAAACGACATGATAAAATGGATTGCCCGATGGCAGAGAAATTTTTCATGCTGCGCCGCCCCAGGGCACGCGGATGTAGGTTGAGAACCAGCCGTCTTCGTAGGTGCAGAGGACGCTGGCGTCGTAGGTCTGACGGAAGTGGTCGAGGGATTTCATGCCGATGCCGTGGCCTTTCGCTTTGGTTACGGGCAGGCCCTGGTCGTCGAGGATGACTTGGCCGTCGTAGCGGTTCTTGACGAGGACGCTGAGGATGTCGCCCTGGTAAAGGGTGAGCAGGGAAATGGCCTGCTGGCCTTTCGGCTGTTTTTCACTGGCGTGAATGGCATTTTCGATGAGGTTCGAAAGGACGATGGCCATGTCCAAGCTGAGGCCGGCTCTTTCCTGAGGCACGACGATGTGGGCCGTGACGGGAATCTTCAGCTCCTCGGCTCTGGTAAGATACGTTGCCAGGGCGGCATTGACCAGCGTGTTCTGGCAGTACTAGCGGCGTTTCGTCTTATTGAGCGCGGTACCGATGTCTTCAATCAGGTGCAGCGCTTTTTGGCGTTCATGGGAAGCGATGAGGACCCGCAGCTCTTCCAAGAGACCATTGCGCTTTTTATAGATTTCTTTCATTTCTTCCTGCGACTGGAGGAGAGAACGCGTATAGGCACGGCTGGTCTGAATCTGGGCGGTCATCGTGTTGCTGCGTTCGTAGTTTTTGATGAGGATGTCTGCCTGGCGGAAGCCGGCGCGGATGCTGAAGGCGAGGAGAATCAGGGCCAGCATCAGGAAGGTACGGGGCAGGAGCATTTTGTCCATCATCAGGATGTCCGACGTCGCCATGGTGAGGTACATGTCGAGAATCAGGAAAAGGGGCAGGAGAGAAACGTATTTCCAATATTTATGCGTGCTGATCTCATAGTATTTGACGAAGATTTCATTAAAATAGCGGCGCAGCCAGGGGATGGCCGCCGTGAAGCAGAGGGTATAGAAAAAGAACTGTGCCGGATAGATGATACGTGAGAGGACAGGGCGGCTTTCATCCTGGAAAAAGGCCAGCAAGAGGAGGGCCAGTACGGTATGGATGAAAATCGTCAGCGTCGCGCGCACGGAAAAGACGTAGAGATGACGGAGGAGAAAGGGCCGGATGACGGCGACGGCCCAGATGAAGTGGGGAATCCAGATGACGGTGAAGAGCTTTTTATAAAAGCTGTAGCTGTGGCTCCACGGGCCGAAGGGAATCATATAGAGCAAAAAGAAAAGCTCTGCGAGTAAAATAACGGCATAGCCGCCCAGGACGAGGCGCTTTTTCCGTTCTGTCAGCAGCGGTTCGAAGGCATAGTACTGCAGCATGGCCGGCGGCATAATCGACAAGGTAATGATAATGACCGTCATAATATCATAAAGCATGGGCGTCGGGCACCTCCTCTCAGTCAGAATAAGGAATGGTCAAGTACAGGCTGACCATGTGTTCTTTCAGGTCGTAGCGGAAGGATGCGTCGTAAGCTGTAGAAAAAGCATTGAGGGCCGGGACAATCTGGCCATACGGCTCGTACCGCAGGAAGTCGGTATCCTCGGCAGCATCGTCTTCGGCAATCCAGTGTTTGACGATGATAATCAGGCTGTCGTGCGTTCGGTGGCTGCCCATAAAGAAAATGCGGTAATCTTCGGGCTGCTTTTCCAGGGCCTGTTCTGAAATCTGGATGGCTTTGGCCATGAGGCTGCCCAAATCGATTTCAAAAGGCAGACTTTGCGGTAAGGGCAGGCTGACCGTGACGTCAAAGCCTGCGCGGCGCATCCGTTCCAGTCCCGGCGAGACGGCAGTATTGATGAATTTATTCTTCGTCCACTTCTGCAGCTGTGTTTCCTGGAGCTCCGTATGCAGTGTATCGAGGAAGGTCAGGGCTGCCTCGTCGTCGCCCTGCTGGATCAGTTCCGAAAGGAGGCGCAGCTGATGGCGGCTGTCGTGGCGGAAGATGGACATGCGCTTCTGCATTTCCTGTAAAAGGCCCGTGTAGTCGCTGAGGGCTTCCATCTGGGCGCCCAGGAGATGCGATTTCTGCTGGGTATGGACCTGATGGAACATCTGGTGCGTGCCGGTATACATGATGACGGCCATGAAGATACCCGAAAGGGCCTGGAAGACACGGGAAATCATGTTGTCTTCCGGCAGGGGGCCCGGGCTCAGGGCGAGGACGGCGGAATAGGTGCTGATCAAAATCGGTATCCAGGCGGCGTATTTCCAGAAGGCCAGCATCGAGAAAGTCCGATATTTAAAGAAGAGGTCCCGGAAGAACTTCAGTAGCAGCGGTGCCGAAATCACGTAGACGAGGGAATAGGCGAATAAATAGAGGACGCAGTAGTCCAGGAATTCGCCTTTCGTGATGAAAACCATGGTCACGCTCATACATGTCGTGTGGAGAAAGGAAATATACAGGCCCTCCATGCCGGCGACAAAGAGATTCTGGTAGAAATAAGGCTGAGAAATGATAAAAGTCGCCAAAAGAAGCGACGGCCAGTAGGTAAGCAGCATCTTCTTGAAAGAGAGCCACTCCATTTTGAAAATGCCGATATGAAAGAAATAGAGATAAAGAATCGTTTCGAATATCAAAATAATAGCGAAGGACCAGGCCGTATAGCGGCGTTCCTGCTTTGACAGGGCCGGGCTCAAAACCAGATAAAGCACAATCGTAGGCGGTACAAAGGATATCATTCCAGCGAGTACCATTGCCGCAGCGAAATCCATAGACAGACACCTCTTGGAGTTATAATGATATACGATAATTATACCATATAGGCATCAAGATAGGTGATAGTATTCACAAAAAAAGCTGCCGCAGAAGCGGCAGCTTTTTCACATCGCCTTAACCGGTACGAGGCCTCGTGAGAGGGAAATGGTCCCGGTCCGGGCGATTTCTAATATTTCATAAGGAGTCAAGACCTTGATGAGGGCATTGACGTGGTCTTCGCGTCCCGTGACGCGGAGAATGAGTGAATTCAAGTTTACGTCAACGACTTTGGCGTGGAACAAACTGGCCAGGCTGGCCAATTCGTCGCGGACTTGCGGCGTGTCGTAGCGGACCTTGATCATGGCCAGTTCGTAGCTGATGAAAGGCGCTTCATCGAGGTTGATGATTTTAATAACGTCGATGAGCTTGGCCAGCTGGCTGATGGTCTGTTTCAATTCTTTATCGTCTTCGATGCTGATGACGATATTGAAGCGCGACACATCCGGTTCTTCCGTATAACCGACTGTCAATGATTCGATGTTGATGGCCTTGCGGCTGATCAGGCCGGCAATGTGTGTCAATACGCCTGGCTTATTATCGGACAAAATAGCCAGATGCTGTTTCCTCATCAGGCGTCACCTCCTAAAATCATGTCACTCAATGCTTTGCCGCCAGGAACGGTCGGGTAGACCCGTTCGTCCTTAGAGATGCGGATATCGATCAAGGCCGGCCCCTGGTGGGCGAAAGCCTCGGTCAGGATGGGGATTAACTCATCCTGTTTTTCAATGTGGTACCCTTTGACCCCCATCGATTCGGCGAGCATAGGCAAATCCTTTTTCTTATTGAGCCGGCATTGGGAATAATGCTGGTCGTAGAAGAAGTCCTGGAGCTGGACGATCATGCCCAGCGTATCGTTGTGCAAGACGATGACTTTCACGTCGATGCCGTATTGCGACAAGGTCGCAAATTCCTGGCAATTCATGAGGATGCTGCCGTCACCGGAAAAGAGGACAACTGTTTTGTCAGGACAGGCGACTTTAGCTCCTGCCGCAGCTGGCAGGCCGAAGCCCATCGTGCCCAGTCCGCCAGAAGTGATGAAGTGTTTCGGCTCGTCTGTCGTGAAGAATTGGGCGGCCCACATCTGATGCTGGCCGACGTCGGTAATGGCTACGGTGTCGTCATCGCGGGTAATGGCCCGGACGGCGGCGAAAATTGACTGGGGTGAAATGCAGCCTGGACGCGGCGGCGTCGCGAAGGGGTGGTCTTTCTTCAGGGTCAGGACGTGCTGACGCCATTCAGAGAAGGCCGTTTCGTAATCGAAGGAGCCTTCTTTCAATTTCTGAGCGAAAATAGGCAGGGACCAGCGGAGGTCGCCTTTGACGCCTAAGTTGATGTCGATGATCTTGTCGATTTCGACATCATCGATTTCAAAATGGATGATCTGGGCATTGGGGGCGAACGTATCGGCCCGGCTGGTCAGGCGTTCGTCAAAGCGGGCGCCTAAAGCGATGAGCAGGTCGCAGCCGGAAATGGCTTTGTTCGATGCGTAAGCGCCGTGCATACCGCCCATCCCCAGGTGGAGCGGATGGGAGTCTGGCAGGGCCCCTTTGCCCATGAGGGTCGTGACGACGGGAATCTTTGTCGTATCGACGATGTCTTCGAGATACTTCGTCGTTTCCGACAAGATGACGCCGCCGCCGACGAGGAAGACCGGTTTCTGGCTGTTGCGGATCATGGCGACGGCCCGGTCTATGTCATAGGTCTGCCCTTTGCTTTCTACTCTGTATCCGGGCAGGTGGACCGTATCGGGATACTCGAAGTCGATTTCTGCTTCCAGGGCATCCTTGGCGATGTCGATGAGGACAGGTCCGGGACGGCCTGTCGACGCGATGTAAAAGGCTTCTTTCAGGACCCGCGGGATAGACGCGGCGTTCTTGACCAAGTAGTTGTGCTTGGTAATGGGCGACGTGATCCCGGAAATATCGGCTTCCTGGAAGGAGTCGCGCCCGATGAGGTTCGTCGGGACCTGGCCGCTGATGATGACCATGGGGATAGAATCCATATTGGCTGTGGCAATGCCTGTAACCATGTTGCAGATCCCAGGCCCGGAGGTGGCGATGCAGACGCCGGGCCGGCCGGTAACGCGGGCGTAACCGTCGGCAGCGTGGACCGCACCTTGTTCATGACCGGTAAGGATGTGCCGGAAGTTGTCTTTATACATTTCTTCGTATAGCGGCAGGATAGCCCCTCCGGGATAGCCGAAGACGACGTCGACGCCTTCCCGCTTCAAACATTCCAACACAGCTTTTGCACCTGTCATTCTCATCATCATTCACCTCTAGCCTTACTCATACTTGCAGAAAAGTTAATTACTATCAATTATATTCTTGAGTTTGATGCTTGAAGTTTGATGTTGAAACTTACTTCAAACTCCAAACATCAAACTTCAAACTATGTCTTAGTCGTTCTGGTCGTTGTTGTGGAGCCACGGCATCATGTCGCGGAGTTTAGCGCCGACTTTTTCAATCGGATGTTCAGCGTGCTGACGGCGCATAGCGAGGAAGTGAGCGCGGCCGCCGGCTTTGTTTTCCAGGAGCCAATCTTTAGCGAAAGCACCGGTCTGGATGTCGGTCAAGACGTCTTTCATGGCTTTCTTGGAATCCTGGGTGATGACACGCGGACCAGCGGTGTAGTCGCCGTATTCAGCCGTGTCGCTGATGGATTTACGCATCTTGGCCATGCCGCCTTCATACATGAGGTCGACGATTAATTTCATTTCATGGAAGGTTTCGAAGTAAGCGATTTCCGGCTGGTAACCAGCTTCGCAGAGGGTTTCGAAACCGTTGGTGATTAACTGGCAAATGCCGCCGCAGAGGACTGCCTGTTCACCGAAGAGGTCTGTTTCCGTTTCTTCCTGGAAGGTCGTCTGGATGACGCCGGCACGCGTGCCGCCGATGCCGCGGGCGTAAGCCAAAGCGATGTCGAAAGCTTTGCCCGTAGCGTCCTGTTCGACAGCGAATACGTCAGGAACACCGCCGCCTTCTGTGAAAGTACGGCGAACGAGGTGGCCCGGGCCTTTCGGAGCGACCATGAAGACGTCGACTGTCGAAGGAGGAACGATCTGTTTGAAGTGGACGTTGAAGCCGTGAGCAAAAGCAAGAGCGCTGCCGTCTTTCAAGTTCGGAGCGATTTCATTTGCATAGACGTCAGCCTGTTTTTCGTCCGGAATCAAGATCATCGTGATATCTGCGTCTTTTACAGCTTCAGGAACGGATTTAACTTCAAGGCCGGCTTCTTTGGCTTTAGCGATGGATTTGCTGCCTTCATACAAGCCGACGACGACGTCGATGCCGCTGTCTTTGAGGTTCAACGCATGGGCATGACCCTGGCTGCCATAACCGATGATTGCGACTTTTTTGCCTTTCATTACATCCCAGTTTACATCCTGATCATAAAATACTTTTGCCATGATAACATATCTCCTTTGGAATAAAATAAAAATTTTATCGTTGGGATTTAGAGATTTGTCAAAAGAGGCCAACAAAAAAACTCCGCCCCTTCTGTAAGGGACGGAGTATAATCCGCGATACCACCCTGATTCCCGGTGCATTACTGCAGCCGGACTCTCTACAACGTACCAACATACGCGTTTCTGGTAACGGTGAAATGCCGTCGGCGCCTAATGAAGTTCAGCGTCGATCTTCGGAGAGGAGCTTCATCGGTATCATCGTACTGGCTCACACCGGCCGCCAGCTCTCTGAAAACAATGGTACAGACTACTTTCTCTCGTCATTAGATTTACGAATATTTCGCTTCACGGTTTGTTCCTTGAAGCTTGAACACATTGTACGCAATTTGGAGACCGATGTCAAGACATTTAGCCATAAAATTTTAAAAATAAAGCAGGTTAAACGTTAAATGATTAGGTAAGAGGTTTTAGCAGTTAGGGATTAGCAGTCAGCAGTCAGCCCCTAACCCCTAGCCCCTAGCCACGAACAACGAACAACCTAAAAAGGGGTTGTCGCACGAAGGCTTCTGCCATCATGCAAGGGCCCTTTTTCTTAAATGTTTGAGGTTTGATGTATGATGTTTGAGGCGATGGCTTTTAAATTTTGTCCCCTCCACATCAAACTTTCAACTTCAAACTTCAAACTCAAAAAGGGCTTGCCGCTGTGCGACAAGCCTTTTTTCTAATGATGATCTACTGTAAGTTCTTTGAAGCGTTTGGCGACCGGGTCGGTCTTGATGAGTTCTTCCAGGTGTTTCAGTTCTTCTGCTTCTACGGTTTCAGTTGTATCGTAGCTAGGCGGTACGGTCTTAGCCAGGTACAGGCATCTTCTGATAGAGGAGATGCTGACGATGATGACCAGGAGGGCCATGATGGCCGATACGATGAAGAGAAGCCATTCTTGTTTGGGCAGATAGATGTTGAACATGTTGAGGTAATCGGCCCAGAAGATGACAACAGTCAGGAAAACCCAGGGGATAACCGTGACCCAGGCGAAGCGGGCTTTACCCATGGAGCAGATGACAACTGTCGAGATGGCCAGGGTGATGATGGCCAGCAGCTGGTTGGATACCCCGAAGATAGGCCAGATAGTGGACAAGTTCCCTTGGAGGACGATGTAACCCCATGCGCCGGAAATCAGAGCCGATGCGATGATAGCGCCAGGCAGCCAATGGGGATCGCCGAACTTCGGCCATACGCGTCCAATGAGTTCCTGGAGCATGTAACGGCCGACACGGGTACCCGCATCGATGATGGTCATGATGAACAGGGCTTCAAACATGATGCAGAAGTGATACCAGTAGTTCATGAGGTGGTCGAGGCCAGGGATGTTGGAGAAGATGAAGGCCATGCCGACAGCCAGGGAAACGGCACCGCCAGGACGATGGGCGACGTTTTCACCGACCATGGCATTCAGCTGGGGCAGGTCGACGACCTGGATGCCCAGGGCCTGGAAATGTTCAGCCGACGAGTTGATAGCGAAATAGTCGTTCGGTACGAGCGAGCAGGCTGCGATCAGAGCCATCATGCCGACGAAGGATTCCGTCAGCATAGCGCCGTAGCCAACAGGCAGGATGGAGCGTTCGTTCATGAGCATCTTTGGCGTCGTGCCGGTAGAAATCATGCAGTGGAAGCCGGAAACAGCACCGCAGGCGATGGTGATGAAGATATACGGCAGGACAGGGCCGGGGATGACCGGGCCGCCGCCAGCGCAGAACTGGGTGATAGCCGGCATCTGGACTGTCGGGCCGACGATGATGATGCCGATGGCCAGGGCGCCGATGGTACCAATCTTCATGTATGTCGAAAGATAATCACGGGGAGCCAGGAGCAGCCATACCGGAAGGGCGGCAGCTACGAAGCCGTAAATGATGAGGGCGATGGAAATGCCTTTGGCGCTGATCGTAAACAGCGGTGCCAGCGTCGGCGAAGCCTGGACGGCCGGGCCAAGGACGACGGCCAGCAAAGTCAGGGCGACACCGATGATGGTGCCTTCTTTAATGCGGCCAGGACGCAGGAACTGCATGTAGAGGCCGATGAAGATGGCGATAGGGATGGTCATGCCGATCGTAAATGTACCCCAAGGGCTGTCGTGCAGGGCGTTGACGATGACGACGGCCATGCCGGCCATGGCCAGGATGTTGAGGAACAAGACGGCAAAGGACGTTGCCAGACCAGTTTTGTCACCGATTTGGGCTTTTGCGATTTCGGCGATGGACTTGCCATCATAACGCATGGAGCAGAAGAGAATGACCATGTCGTGGACGGCACCGGCGAGGACCCCACCGATGAGAATCCATAAGGCGCCGGGCAGATAACCGAACTGAGCGGCAATGACCGGGCCTACGAGCGGGCCGGCACCGGCGATAGCGGCGAAGTGATGGCCGAAGACGACGTACTTATTGGTCGGCACGTAGTCGTGACCGTCTTCGAAGCGGAAGGCCGGTGTGACCTTGTACTGGTTGACCGTCAAGACTTTGGCGGCAATGAAAGCGCCATAGAAACGGTAGGCCAGTACGAATACTAATGCAGAGATGATAACTAAATACAAACCATTCATAAAACAATCCCTCCTTTATAAAATTGTGTGTAGGGTTACTCTACTTCCCACGGATCCGAAGCTATACTTATTCCTTATGGGTATAATATGAATTGTGTATCGCACGAGAAATAAAGTATACACTGTACTTATACATTTACTATAGGACAAAGGAAGGGAAAATTCAAGTTACTTATAGTAAAGATTACATAAATAGCATGAATAAAATTCATAATAAATATAATGAAACGTTATAAAATAGCTGTTTTCCTTGCGTAAAGGGCATTTTGAATATATTATCAATGGGCAATAATGCACTTTATGCATTATTGAA
>ULWL01025465.1_pt1 | contig 12530 bp, 7 predicted proteins | sample 1960171 | NCBI WGS metagenome assembly ULWL01 (sample SAMEA4835807, study PRJEB28245) | human gut metagenome | biome: gut microbiome; material: fecal sample | place: Denmark | collected 2008 | reverse complement strand
CCGCCGGCATATCGATATGCTTTGGGAGGCGCAGAAATGGAACGACATGCGATGAAATAGTGGAATTGTAAAAATGCCTGCTTCAAGCTGTAATTGCGTAAAAAGCTATATTCGCGGACTTCCTTTGCTTGCGCGAAGGAGGTCCTTTCGCATTATTAGACGAGGCGGCTCTCTGTTTCTGAGAACAACCAAGGCGGGCACTCACATTGAATAAGCGAATATTCGCCGAAAATTCACAAACTCCGGTTGACAGAGCGAATTTTATGAGTATAATATAATTAGAATTCGTATGAGGAGGCGTCTCCATGAACTTTGAAACCGAAAATATAGAATTCAAGGCTCAGTTTACTGAGGAAATTTATAAAGAAGTGATCGCTTTCGCAAATACGGACGGCGGCGTGGTGTTCGTCGGCATTGACAACAATGGAAATGCCGTCGGACTGGCAGATGTGGATCAGGAGTATACCCGCATCACCAACGGCATCCGCGATGCTATTGTGCCGGACGTTACAATGTTCGTGCGCTTTTCGATCCAGGAGAACAGGGTGGTGCGTATTGCCGTCAGTGAGGGAAGCAACAAGCCCTACTACCTCAAAGGAAAAGGTCTGAAGCCCAACGGTGTTTATGTACGCCAGGGCACCTCCAGCGTGCCAGCGTCCCCTGAGCAGATTCGCCAGATGATTAAGGAAAGCGATGGCGATGCGTTCGAAGAAATGCGCTCCATGGAGCAGGATCTGTCCTTTGAGGCTGCGGCAAACGCTTTCGAAAAATATGGAGTGCCGTTCGGAAAGGAAAAGTACCGTGCCCTTGGGATTACACAGAAGAATGATGAGCTTTTTACCAACCTTGCACTTATCATCTCCGATCAATGTGCGCATACGACGAAGGTAGCAGTTTTCGGTGATGATTCTAATACCACCTTCAAGGATAACAAGGAGTTCGGAGGCTCCATCTTTGCGCAACTGGAGGACACCTTTGATTACCTGATGCTCTGTAACAGAACCAAGGCGTCATTTAAGGGCTTGGAGCGTATTGAAAAGCAGGATTACCCCGAGGAGGCTCTTCGCGAGGCACTTTTGAATGCCATTGTGCACCGGGATTACAGCTACAGCGGCAGCATTATCATCAATGTGAACGACGAGCGGATAGAGTTCATCTCTATCGGCGGCCTCCTCCCCGGTCTCTCCACCGATGATATCCGTATCGGTATTTCACAACCCCGCAACAAGAATCTTGCCGAGATGTTCCATCGCCTGCGTTTGATCGAGAGCTACGGCACCGGCATCCGCAGGATCTATAAGCTTTATGAAAACTGCCCCGTACAACCGGTCATCGAAGCAACGCCAAATGCATTCAAAATGGTCCTGCCCAATATGAATGCCATGACCGTTGCCATCCCAAAGCAGGCTTCTCCGGTCACTGCACAGATGCAAAAGGTTCTTGACTATACCTCCGCGCACGGCCATATCACGGATGAAGAGGTCCAATCCTTGCTTGGAATCAAGAAGACCCGCGCTTTTGAGCTTATGAAACAGATGCGGAATATGGGGCTTGTGCAGAGGGTAGGCCGCGGGGCTGAAAAGAAATACTTGCTGAATTAGCTCTCAGCTAGTGTTTGCTACAAATAATTAATTGAATGCGGCCATCGGTGACGCAGACTTATTCAGGAAGCAGGAAATGCATGAAAGCATCCATTAAAAATATAGAACAGACCATCGCCTCGGAGCAGTATCGTCCTGCTTTGAGCGAGGAATACCAAGAGTTGTTTCAGCGACTTACTCGGCGCTTAGAAGACACGTTACCTATGAACAGAGCTCGAATTATCAGCGATGAGCTTCGGCGTGTTTCTGAAACTGCACGAGAAGCCGACCTTGACTGCCAAAAATATATGGCGGCCCTAAGCGTATTAGTTGATCTTTCCCTTCAAGGCTGGATTTTTGATTTTCAGGATCATCAGCTTACCTTGAGAATGGAAAACGATAACATTGATGATAAAGAGAAAATACGCTATAGACTTAGCGCAGAGCGCAATGCGCAATTTAAAAGCGAAAGCGTCGCACGCTTCATTAAGTATATGGAGACCGAGCGGAATTATAACGGTACTCCAGTATCGGTTAAGTGCTTGATTGGAAATAGAGATGCGCTCATCCTTGCAATTAGAACGGGGCGTCAGGTCTGCGCACCATATATTCAAATGGTTACAGGCAGCAGAGATGAGTATACAGGCTTTAAGCTTTCAGACATTTGGAGATATTTCCGCTACACGTGGTCCATCCCCTATAAGACAATGCCCGGGAGAAACATATACTATCTTGTTAGAGACAGCTTGCAGCCATATCACCCGATCATTGGTATTTTTGCCTTGGGTAATTCTGTCCTTAATCTGACTGCTCGAGATGATGATATTGGTTGGACAATTGAGGCTATCAAGACAGAGATGTCAAAACGAGTTCACACAGAATACTGTGAGCAAACTGTAAGCGGAACTGATGGAAAAAGAGTTAAGGTAAAAATTCAAGCACCAATTGAAACCGAGGAGGAATACCTACAGCGTAGATATGCTTATGCAGAGCGCCTTTTCCCGCTTCTTGTCAAAAATGTCAATTCAGCAATTTCGGAAATCTATACCGGTGATCTTGGCTATTATAAGCAAACCAAGTATCCCCGTCAGGAGCAGGTCGATGAGCTTTATGCCATAGCTGCAGAGTATTCCGAAAGGTCTATAAACAACAGAAACAACGAGACATCTCCGGATTGGCGGGAGGAAGCAAGGAGTAATCTATTTAAGCGTAAGCGTGCATCTGAATTGGCCAAGCTCTTGGAAACGAAAATAGCATTTAACAATGCCGCCGGGCAAAGCAACGAGGACAAGCTCCTATCTCTTCTTGCATCTGAGGGCGGACGCAAAGCAATTCATACTGCGCTGATAGCTAACAGAAAATGCAAAATTGGATCAAACATGATGGACATTATCGTTTGCGGCTCCATCCCACCATATAATCACCTTTTAGGCGGTAAACTTGTAAGCATTCTGGCTTGTAGCCCTAGAGTGATCAGTGATTATACTCACCGTTATGAGAGACAAATCAGCGAAATCGCTTCTCGAATGAAGGGCGAACGGGTAATCCGCGACAGCCGTCTAGTATACCTAGGCACTACCAGTCTATATGCTGTCGGAAGCAGCCAGTACAATCGTATAAAGGTACCATTAGGCAACGGCAGATTACTCGAGTTTCGCGAAATGGGAGTCACGGAGGGCTATGGTACTGTGTTTTTCTCACGGGAAACCACCGCTCTTTTCTCTAGAATTCTTGAGCTGCAGGATGGCGGGAAGCGTATTAATCATGTTTTTGGGGAGGGGACAAGCCCGCGTTTTCGGATGATCAGCAGAGGCCTAAGCTCTATTGGAATCCGCGCTGACGCATTTCTTAAGCATTACTCTCCTCGTATTGTATATTCTGTCGATCTTGCCAAGAACACGAAGGATTATTTGATGGGCTATACAAACGCTGTAGATTATGGCTTTAACCCTGACTGTGAGGAGGATATCGCCCATGGAACACAGGCATTGATTGATTATTGGTATAAGCGTTGGCTGATGAAGCGATTAACAACGGTGGATATTGTTCAGCGACTGAACGACTTTAGGGTGGATGATGTTCTGCTCGGAGGCATGTAAGGAGGCAAATATGTCAAAGCTCGATTTTATCAAGAAGCTATATAATGGGAAGAATTGTTATTCTGACCACATGAATAAGGATGAGCTTGGCTTTCTGCACATTTCTTCCGGTGTAGAGCCGCTTGTCTCTGACATGCTAGACAAGCACAAGCTCGTATTTTTGACCGGAAATCCTGGTGATGGCAAGACCTTCATTATCAAGGCGATTGAACCCTGCATTATCAGAAATAATGTATTCGTTAAAACAGATTTTAATGAAGTTACGAATTATGCTGATGCCGCTAGGAATATTGTTGACCTTTATGTAGAAAAGAAGCCCGCAGTGTTCGCTATTAATGAGTATCCGTTTTTGCGGCTGTGTAAGGAGATTAAGCGGATTAATCCTGATATTTATAATGAAATAATGCGGGCAAAGAAATCTGCTATTACGTACGAGCTCTCCGAGCCCATTAGGCATATTGCTGTTGTTGACCTTAACGAGAGAAATCTTCTTACCAAGGATAATCAGTTGCTTGATACTCTATTAACGAAAATGACTGACCTGCTCTCTAACGAGCCAGTACACAGCCAAGCCTTAAAGTATAATCTTCGTGCACTTCAAAGCACAGAAATAAAACGGCAGATTGTTTCTTTGCTGGAGTTGGCATCCTCCGACTGTGAGCATTTTGCAGTAAGGGATGTTCTTGGCGCGATTTCATTTATGCTTACAGCGTGTACAATGGATGAATATGAAGGTCAATATTACTATTCCGCAATATTCGAGGGTTCAAACGAGTTGCTTCGAGCCATTCAAAAGTTTGATCCGATATATTTGTCTGTGCCATCACTTGATGAGAGTCTCTGGAATGGAGTCGTAAATGAGGGCTGGCTCATGGGGGCTCCTCGAAAATGGCCAAACGATTCCTCCTTCGAGGACGATGTTGACGCGGCAGTCGAATGCTTTAAAGAGATTAAGAGAAAGTATTACTTTGAAAACCTTGATGGACAAGGCTTGCTTAAGCTTCAACCAGAGGAAATCCGCAAGAGCATGGAAATTTTTACGGCCTTTGATTCTCAAAAGAAGAAGATCAAGGAGCGTCTTGTCCGTTCTATAAACAAGCTGTTTCTGCCCTCGTCTGATGACAAGAAACAGTTACACATTTGGACTACGCATAGATACGACCTCAGCCAGGAGGCAGCGGTTGCTATATCTAGTAAATCTGTTGATTCGAGCGAGCTTGAGATAAAAATGCCCCGTCCGGCAGATTGGCTGCAGGGCATGGAATACATGCCAAATCACATTATTCTGAAGCCTAAAGACGGCGATGTCCCCGTTCTGACGCTGGATGCTGATTTTTTGCGAACACTCGATGCCGTGGAAAACGGTTATCCTGTAGGCCTTTTGGCCCCACAGTACGAGCAGGCGGCGGCAATGTTCCTTCAGCAGCTAGACAATTATGGTTATGCTGAAGAAAACGACGATGGAGAAATAATCTTAGCAAGTAGGATCAACAGCAGCAAGAAGACGGTGCTGATACAGGACGGGAAATACGATTTTGAGGAGGGCGAGGAATAATGGCTGCGGATTCCCTAAAACGTATAGGCGATAAAATTTGCCAGGATTATCTCGGCTTTAATCCGACCTCTAACTCGACAAAGCCGCCTCACATTGCTAACGGCCTGTTCCGTGCCTGTATAGGAGAGACCTGTGATACAAGGGATGTACACGAGTGGGTTATTAGTGACGGGAGAAAGGATGCCCTTCCGTCAGAAAAAATCGTAGCGGATTACGCTTGTATATTAGAAAAGGGTGAGCAAGAAAAGCCGTCAAACATTAAACAGTTCCGCTATTTTTTGGGTGAAATTTTCAATCAGGACAATACTCTCTATCCCCAATACGATTTTTCGGTTATGGACATTTCCTCCCACTGGATGGTCAAAGGGCGGTTGAATTCCGAAGCGCATATTGGAGACTTCATTTTTGAAATACTCGCAAAGCAGCTTGATGGCAAGAGATCTCCTGTTATTTCACTACTACAGGAGGCTCTAAGCAATGATTCAGATGACCTAACAAAGCTTATCAAGCCAATCCTTACTGCCCCCTCAGATAAAGAAAAACGCAGCATCCATGGAATCCAATATCCTGAGGATAGTGAAATACGTTGGGATAACTGCAAGGAAAGGCTCCGGAACGGCTTTGATCGGCTTGCTGATAACATCATTGCGACAGGAGAGAATAGAAACAGCCTTTTGGTTATGCGAAGGATCATTAATTTTGCCTTGTTCTCAACCTTCATTTATTTAACGCAGGGCGATGCTGCAGCATACGGTGGTAGCAAGCCCCCTATTCTTCTGGATTCAGGCGCGGATTTGGAGTCGATAAAAAAGGCGAGTGAGCAATCCTATACTTTAGCTAAAAAAACTGTTGAGGATTTCTTTATCAGCTCTATTGATATGATTCTTGGAGAGGAAATTCCCTCCGACACCGCTGATGAATGTCGACGGTGGATCGATAGTATGGTTTTTCCCTCCGTTAATCGTGAGGAAAGCATTAGAAGTGCAGTAAAGAATTATTTTGATAGCTTTGTTGACGAGGATAGGTCTCCGAGACTTGCGCTCTCAAGAGCCCTGCAGATTGCCCTATATACCTTTGAGTACAAGAACAATTCCCCCTCTGCCTTCTGCAGAGTGCTAGGCGTTAGATGTGGCTTGATTGGCCCAAGAGGCAATCGAGCGAGCATCAAGCGTTATCTGATTAATAGCTTTACGCTGGAAACCATTACCCTAGGTGCGTTGAGCAAGGAAGATCTCGAGGATGGAATTGAACTAAAGGAGTTAGGTGAAAAGCTAATTTCTGCATACAACATTCTAATCGGGGCTGATGCTGAGACTGAATATAATCTCCTCGCTGCCTATAATATTGCGCAAGCAACTCCCGGCGACCTACGTGGAGATTTGAGTATCAACTCACAGGCTATAGCTAATACTTATATTTCCCTAGGAATGGGAAAACGGTATGCCGATGGTGTTACATTAATCGGGTGGAGGCTTTGATATGGAAAAGACACTGCTGACTAAGGTAGTAACGCAGCTTGTTAATGAACGTGCGAATGCTCAGGAATATGGTGTTGCACTTGTCAATATTCCTGACTTTGATTACGTTGCTTTTGCACTAGGTCTATCCTCCGAAAGAAAGGCGGCCTTGTTCTTCTTGGGCTTTCCTGAGTCCACAAGAGCTCGCATAGAAAGTGAACTGTCCCAAAACGAAAGGCTTTCTTATGATTTCACAGTAGAAAAGGCCGAGGAGTCGCGCAACTCTGGCGATGAAAGCATATTTAGGGTTCTGGTCATCAAGCGCGCAGAAATGGAAAAGATGTCATCTCTGCGCTGGTTCCCTGAGATCACGCTGGAGCGCATTTATACCAAAAGCTGTGACCTTGCAAAGAAGGAGCTTGCCGGAACAAACGCTGTAATTGAGGCACTAATTCAGGCGCTTCGTAGTAAGCCTATCCGTAGCATTCTAAGCTTTGAGCGAGTACTCGAGTATCTTGAACTCTTGATTTCCTCTCCTGCAGATACGCTCCCTGATGCGATAAAAGAGAACTATTATCGACTTGGGCTTTGCGCAGACAAGAATGTTGATAGCCGGAATCCAGTAAGAGATGATTTCGTGGCAAGGATTAAGCATAACCACGGAATCGTTGAAAGGATAAGTAATCTTGAGCAGGCTGAGCGCCAAAGCATTACGAACTACTATACTAAGGCTACAGGTAAGAAAGAAACTCCCCACCGAATTCTAAGCTACTACAAAACAAAGGATATTGCTCTGCTTGGCCAAATGGAATTAGCTGAGGTTGAGGAGTGTCTCAAGGCTGCAAAGGAGAAAAAGAGTCCTACTCCGTCACCAAGACGAGGTACGGCAATAAGGCCAACAGCATTAGCTGCACAATTGATTTTCGATGACAATCAGGATCAGATTCCTGATATACTGGCACAACTGGAGCGTGATATTGATCAGCGCGCAAACACGAAAAAAGCAGAAAAAGTAGAGGTTGATGTGGATGGCGGGCGGGCTCAGTTTAAGACGGAGCCCGTTACGGAGAGAATCGCTGAGGAAATGTCGTCCGATTCTGACTTCGGCAGTATTATTCGTGCTGAGGTTCAAGCGCCGGACGAAGCTATTCGCGATCTTGATAAATATGAGCGAATATCATTAGGACCGGCGATTCTTGATCCGATTTGGGACAGCTTATCTCGGATCTCTGCACTTGTTTCAGAGGGTGAAACCATTTCTGCGCGATTGAAGCGGTTTCTTGAAGCAAGGAAGGAGCTTCTACCCTTCAGCAGGCGCTTGCAGGATGCACCTATGCTGCAGGTTCTTGCTCAATTTGACAAGTTTTACAAGTATCTCACAGCGTATGAGGGATTGCTTACCGCAATAAACGATGAGTTTCCTAAAATTTGGGCAATTGCACCATCTAACGCTAAGGAAATCATTAACACAATCATGTCCTTGGACTATGTCTTTGTTGTTGGGGAGGCAAAAGCCCACGCAATCCCGACCCCTATGCATCCTATGTATCTTTGGAAGTATGTAGAGCTTGCCAAGGAGATTCTTGCAAGCAAAGGTGTCAATGAAATCGGAGAAGCACAGCTTAGTGATGAGGATAAGTCGTTCATTATCCGAAGGGCTGAGGATATTCCTGACCCCTTATCCGTTGCACTGCTTCCTGCTACCATTGCGTGCTGTGGTGCTACATTCCTTCCTCTTTCTGGTAGAATTGGTATGCTCCCGGTTTATTCAAATGTACCGCAAATCAACCAGAGTGAAAGTGGAATTGATACTCTTAAGCAAGCAATTATTCGTTACCTCTGCCTATATCCTCATGCTGGGATGATGCTTAAGCTCTGCGTTATAGATCCTCCATCTGTAGAAGTAATCGTTTCTATGCTGAAGGCCTTGAACAACGACAAGGAGTTTAATATCAACGGAATAGAGATTTCTATCTTCCACACAAAGGAGGTTCCCACAAGCTGGATTGAAATTGATAACGATTCTCTAAATGACGGAATGCTGGGGAGAATCAAGGGACAGAGATCTCTCAACTTCAAGCTTAAGATAGCTCATCACAAGTACTCCTACAGCAAATTACTAGGTGAGATTAGCCGCGAGCAGCATATGCTTATCATCTTCGATCCCAATGAGGTTAAGATCGAGACTGCTCAAAACAACCGCCAAATCCACATTCATCCTCTTTGCGTACCAAAGGTATATAAATACAACCCGATTGATGAAAAGGTGGAAATCCGTCCGGCAAGCGAAGGCGGAATCTTTACCGTCTATGCCAGCATCATAGAAAAGCTAAATGAACACCCCTCGACCTTCAGCCATACAAGCACAAGCTTTTATACCCCGCTCAAGAGAGAAACCTATGATGCCTTTTTGGATAAATGCGACTGGCTTGTAATCTTAGATCAGAGTCTAAAGAGTTGGGATATCTCGCTGAGGGCAGCTAGTGAAAAGCTGTTTTATAGGGAAAACGATTATCGCTCCATTGGTATTTATTCCAGCAATTGCAGGAAATTCGTGCTTGGGTATGATACTCTTGTAAAGCGCTTAGGCAACTTCGTCCCAAAGGAGGAGGGAGTAAAGGAGATCATCAAGGCTGTCCGTGAGATTAACGATGACGGCCTGCTAAGCATCGTTTCGCATACCTGAAATCGCATATTCGATACCAATCACGGCAAGGGAAGCTTGGGAATTGCACTGGCTGCAATCCACTACAAGCGGCAACACCCCGCCGCAATACTGGTTGGTCTAGACACCCAGCTTGCGCAGGAATGGCTTTCAGACCGCGAGGACGGCAAGCTACCAGATTTGATCGGCATCAATCTTGAATCCGACACTGATGCGCGCGTTGACATTATTGAGGTGAAAACCTACGCGGACAATCCAAATGCCTTCACTATTGATGGAGATACGATCTCTGGGCATGCTGTAGAGCAGGTTACGGCACTTGAGAGCCTTACTCAAGAGATGCTTGGGAAAGCAGAGAAAATCACTACGATTTCACGACGTGAAATTTTGAGAGAGCAGGTTTTTGAGTGTTTGTTCCAGGCGACTCTCGATCCAGCAAGCAAGCTCCGCTACAGTAACATGCTGAATGACCTTTTCGCCGGCGAATACAATGTGAGTGTTCGCAGAAATATAGCTTTCGTTGACTTTGAAAATACAGAGAGCTCCGAAAAGTTTTATAAGGGTATCGATGATTTTTGGGGCAAGGACTATACCCTGATAACAATTGGCAGTAGTGAAGTTCAGGCGATTCTTGCTAATACTGTCTTTGCTTGCGAAGCAGGCCCGCTTAATCCGGCCTTTCAAGACGAAGCTGTCGCTTCGCCTCAAGCGCCATACGAGGCAAGTGTGGTAGGGCCTGTACAAGAAGAGACAGCTTGGCCTGAACATTCTCCAGTTGCTCCTGATACCGCTCATGCTTATGTAGCCGATGCTCCTAGCACACCCGTTGCTCCTGCTGCACCTGTCACGAATGAAACCGATACCGAGCTTCAAAGAACAGACCTTCGAGAAAAGTGTGCGAGAATTAATAAGGTTTTTCGCGATTATGGCATCAATGCTTATCCTGTAGATCCTAATATGGTTCAGGAGGCTGCGCGCTTTACGAGATTTTCTGTTGAGCTAAAGTCTGGCGAAACAATAAGGACACTGGAACGCTTCAAAACGGACATTGGCATCCAGCTTGAGGCAAATGGAGAGATACTGATCGATCATATTAAAGGAACCAAGTATCTTTCGGTTGATGTGCCCTTTGCAGGCGCTGGTAAAGCGATTAGTCTTTTGAAGCATTTGAATCTCTTGGACGACTCCTCAGGCGCTCTCGATTTTGTCGCAGGACAAAAGGCAGACGGAAGGTTTGAAGTCGTTGACATCGCCAAGGCTCCTCATATGCTTATTGCAGGTACAACAGGCTCGGGCAAAACCATTTTCTTGTATTCGATCATCGTAAGTCTGCTGCATAAGTATCCTATGGAGGATCTGGAGTTCCTAATCATTGACCCCAAGCAGACGGATTTCGTTTTCTTTGAGGATTTACCTAATCTCTACGGCGGGCATGTTGTGGTCGATGCTGAAGAAGCGCTCGAGATGATTCAACGCATCAATGACGTCGATAAGGAAGGGCGAATGCAACAGCTTCGATTCTGCAGGAGCAGAGATATTGGCTCGTACAACGAAAAAAATCCAGATCATCGCATGAAGCGGCTTATCATAATTATTGATGAGTATGCAGATTTGATTCAGACCGCAGAAATGCAAGGAAAGCGAAAAGAATTTGAGAAATTCCTTTCCATGTTGGCACAAAAGGTGCGATCCTTGGGCATTCATCTTATCATCGCAACACAACGGCCAAGTGCAAATATCGTTACGGGCGTGCTAAAAGCTAATATCCCCTACAGAATCTCCTTTAGATTACCTTCTCACACGGATTCTCAGACGATTTTGGACATGCCCGGTGCGGAGAACCTCTTGGGTAAGGGTGATATGCTGATGGTTACTGATAGCGATACCATCCGTATGCAGGGCTTGTATATTTCAGAAGATGAGCTTGATAATTTTGTGAAAAGCAGACAGTGAGGAATTGACACATGCAAACAGTGCTAACCCCAGAGCATAAAACCGGAATTTTTATACAGGAACTGAAAAATCGCTTCCTGTGTGAGGTTGAGATTGACGGGGAAAGCACTGTTTGTTATGTGCCATCCTCCTGCCATCTGAGCAATTTCTTAGATCTTAAAGGCAAGAGCGTATTATTAGCTCCTACTCAGTCAAAGAATGCGCGGACTCAATTTGCTCTTTTTGCTATCCCGTACAAGAAAAACTATATCCTGTTAAACACCTCGATGGCAAATAGGGCGGTTGCGGACAGCATTAAGGGGCGTCGTTTTTCTTTTTTAGGAAGAAGAGGAACAATCTATACTGAGCACTATGTTGGAGGCTATAAGAGCGATATTTATATTCAAGATACAAATACGATAATAGAAGTAAAAAGCGTGCTTTCAACAGAAAAATGTGCTTTGTTTCCTACGGTCTTCTCTGAAAGGGCTTTGAAGCAGCTTGAAAAACTGCGCGATTTGCTTTCCTTGGGCTATCGCGTGCATTACAGTGTTATTTCCCTTAATCCGTATGTGAGTAGCATTTATTTCGTTTCGGACGCACAGTTTTCGCCCTTGCTCAAATCATGTATTGACCTTGGAATGACGATTTCTGCGTTTTCATGCAGGATGGATGACAATAGAGTATACATAGATAAGAGGCTACAGATTATTTTGCCTTGATGAATTTGGCATTCCGCTAATTAAGGAAAACCGCCGATTTAGTAAATATAGGCCTTCACATAAGAGGTCAGTCTAATAGCCAATAGCACTATAAAAAATCGTCAAGTGCGATTTGGTCAGGCGTGATTCGGCAAATCGTATGTGACTATTTTTCTGTCAAATCTGCAAATCTGTTTTTCGCACATTGGGCTTTTCCTTCGGGTTGCGCTATCATGTGGATGATGATAGAAACCCACACGGCGGGCGTGAAAGGAGGATGAACATGTACAACAGATTTGCAGAAAAGCGCAGGCGGTATCTGCGCGAGCACAGGGACGGCATTTACACGGGGATGCTGCTGACCGGCAAGCTGGACGAGCATCTCAAGGAAATCGGCGACACAGCACAGGAGATGTTCGATCGGCTGGTCGCGCAGATGAAGGAAGCCGAGGGCGTGACTGAGCAGCTGAAGGCCGAGAATCAAATGGAATGGGTAGGACGGATGAACAGCATCCGCAGCCGCGCGGAGGAGGTTGTCCTT
>ULWL01003808.1_pt1 | contig 12721 bp, 10 predicted proteins | sample 1960171 | NCBI WGS metagenome assembly ULWL01 (sample SAMEA4835807, study PRJEB28245) | human gut metagenome | biome: gut microbiome; material: fecal sample | place: Denmark | collected 2008 | reverse complement strand
TCCCAAAAATTTCAGGAGGCTGTCATTATGAAAATAACCAATCCGAGAACTAAAGCAGCTCTGCATATTGCAGGAGCTGTCGCTGCCGTTGCCGCACTATGCGCACTCGTTATCCTAATCGGCCGTGGCTGTCAGAAGGACAACGACACGCCAAGCGGACCGCAGCATTCTGTTGCGGATTCTGTAAACACAGACGGAGAGGATTCTCAGAAACCAGACCACTCCGGTTCTCAGGTTCCCAATAACTCAGGAACTTCCAATCCGGGCACCAGCGACAAACCACCGCTGGAGGATTATGAGGATTTCGGGGACAATACGGAGGACGATGTGCCGGTCGGCACATATAAGAACGACAAAGTTCTGTCGTTCAATTATGGCAGCGGGACGCTGTATCTCGGCGTAGAGACGGATACCAGCGATGCCATTTATCTGAACCCCAGCTCTTCGGAAGCTGCCGCCAGACCGGATAAGCAGATTGGCTTTTACATCATGTCCAGCAGCCCGGAACTGTCGTATTCCGAATGGGAAGGCGCTGAACCGACAGATAAGCTGAACAGCAACAGAGCGAATCTCGTATTCAAAGGTGATAAGTTCAATACGGCGGTTCCTGCGGCGTTTCACAACACGGTGGATTATGGTGTGAAGTGGTCTCGTTCCGAGCTGCAACTCAATGACGATGATGGCGGAACCGTCCTTTATATTCGCATCGTGCAAATCAGCACCGGAAAGCTGCTGGCGGTCTGCAAGGCGACCATTACCTACGACCCCGCAACGAACAGCCACTCCCTGACATCTCTCACCGATAACAACATCACAGCAACCGGCGAATTGGATGGAACGGGGGAGAGTGCGGATGACCTCGCTGCACAAGCAGTCGAATATCTCAAGACGAAGGGCGGTATTGCCACCACCGATGAAAACTGGAAGAAGGCTGCCAAGAGTTGCATCATTGAAAAGGTTCCGACCACCTATGCTTTCCGCTTCATTGGAACGGATGGGAATGAGACGAATATCGGGAACTATGAGAATTGCGATATCTACGCCGTCAATATTCAGTTTCCCGGCGACTTCAACACCGTTTACTTCGCTCCCAAAATGCAAATCATGGGCTTCGAGCGTCCGACCGAGCCGGGAAAGACGGAAATTCGTCTGCAAGTCCTTGGCATGGCCGAAGCAAACCACCGCGACTATGGGGCTGTCCGATAATTCGTGTGGGAACGCACTAAAAGTCTGACAACACAGGCGGATTGACGTTCGTAAGTATATACGTCCAACGTGTATATGGACGCACCCGCAGATTTTTCCAGTCTGCGGCACTGCATAGCGGACGCCAAGCCAGGGGAAACATTTACCCTGCTGGTCAAACAGCGGGAGTCTTACAAAAGGAGGTACGGACAATGGCCGCAGTCTATGTCATCAGCGCCAGCGGGAAACCGCTGATGCCTACAACTCGCTGCGGCCATATCCGTGGCCTTCTCAACGCAGGAAAAGCCAGAGTTGTAGAACGAGAACCATTTACCATTCAACTGAAATACGAGACGCCCGATGTGACCCAGCCTCTGTACCTGGGCATCGACCCCGGACGTACCAACGTCGGCTCTGCGGTCGTCCGTGAAGACGGCGAATGCGTGTTCACCGCGCAGCTCACCACCAGAAACAAGGATGTTCCGAAGCTCATGAAGGCACGGAAGCAGTTCCGCATGGCGCACCGCCGCCTGAAGCGCCGCTGCAAGCGGCAGCGCAGGGCGAAGGCCGCCGAGACTCTCTCTCAGAAAGGAGAGTTCCAGCGCCTGCTTCCAGGTTACGAGGAACCCATCCTCTGCAAGGGCATCCGCAATAAGGAGGCGCGGTTCAACAACCGCCAGCGTCCCGCCGGTTGGTTGACGCCCACGGCGAACCACCTGCTGCTGACGCACCTGAACATGGTGAAGAAGCTCCAGAAGCTCCTGCCAATCACGGACGTTGTGCTGGAGGTCAACCGCTTCGCCTTCATGGCGATGGAGAACCCCAGCATCCGGCGTTGGCAGTACCAGCAGGGGCCGCTGTACGGCAAGGGCAGTGTGGAGGATGCGGTGTACGCCCAGCAGGACGGACACTGCCTGTTCTGCGGGAAGCCCATCGCCCATTACAACCATGTCGTGCCGCAGCACAAGAACGGCAGCGAGACGCTGGAGAACCGCGTGGGCCTTTGCAACGAGCACCACGACCTCGTACACAAGGACAGGGCGTGGGACGCCAAGATGAAGGAAACCAAGGCAGGACTCAACAAAAAGTACCACGCCCTGAGCGTCCTGAATCAAATTATCCCCGCTTTGACAGAGCAGCTTACAGCGATGTTCCCGCAGCACGCCTTCGTGACCACAGGCAAGGACACAGCGGACTTCAGGGAGGACTACGGCATTGCCAAGGAACACCACCTGGACGCCTACTGCATCGCGTGCTCCGTGCTCGCGGAGCCAACTAAGGTAGCCGCTCCGACTGGCAAACCGCATCGTCTGATGCAGTTCCGCCGACATGACCGGCAGGTGTGCCACAAGGAGAATATCAAGCGCGTCTACCTGTCAGAAGGCAAGGCGGTTGCAACGAACCGCCATAAGGCTATTGAGCAAAAGGACGATAGCCTGGAGGAGTTCCGCAAGACTCACACCCAGCAAGAGGTGTCTGCGCTGACCGTGAAGGACCACCAGCCTGTCTACAAGGATATGCGGCGGTTCATGCCAGGAGGCGTGTTCCTCTTCAATGGGAAGGTGCATACGCTGCAAAGGTCACACGGTCGGTACAAGGGGATGCCATTTTACTACATCGACACAGATGGGAGCAAGAACCATGCGAAAGGATGTATATTCTTACAACAAAACTGTGGATTGCGCTGGGTCTGACCTTCCGTCAGCCCCATCCAATCCCACATGAAATGTCGAATACCCCATTTTTTTTGAACAAGGAGGACAGCACAATGCCTACTATTAAAGCCAACGAGAAGCAGTTAAGCGCCCTGAAAGATATCGAAAACGCACTCAAAATCGTCAGCGACATCAATGCCATTTTCAGCACACATTCCGACGTCTGCGTTTCCTGCAAGGAAGGAAAGGGCAGGGCCGCCAAGGAATACTCTGTGGTGCTGGATGACGGAACAAAGAAGAAGGTTTTAACTGCTCTGAACGCCGTGAAAGACCGTTTGGGCAAGGATGCGATGGCGAAAGCGGCAAGATACAACGTCTCTCTTTCCGATGACGAGCTTGCGATTTTCGCCGCCTGCGGAGAGAATACCAACACGGAGCCAGAGGGCGAAACAGACACCGCAGAAGGTGAGGACGAACCCAGCGTCCCTGATGCGAAAGAGACAGCCGATGCAGGGCCGGAGGATGCCGCACAGGATGGCGGTGCCGATTCCGGCAGCGAGTCCGCTGCGGGCTATTACTGATACGCACAAATATACGAAAACAGCGCCGCAGGCATCTGTCTGCGGCGCTTAACTTTTGGTTATATCGTTTTTGCGATGATTTCACCGCACACGGTCATTCTCTCGTCCGCCGGCATACAGAGCAGCCTGCCCAAGATACGTCTGATACGCGGGTCGATGACCTCCTGGCACTTCTGAGTATCGGAGTTGATGTCATGGGTAAAGAAACGCCCTGGGATGAAGACATGGTTATGAAGCACATAGTCCCGTGCGAGGAAGTAGTCGGGAGAAATGTTGTACCGATATCCGAACAGAGCGATGCCGGACGGAGTGGGCATGGTTTTCCGGCGTCCGCGCCCTGTCTGCGGAGCGGCAGACTCTGTTTTTTCTGCTTCGGCAACCTGTTGAAGTTTCCTCAGTGTGATGGTTTCATAATGACGGAGCGGGACAGCACCGAGGCTTCCTTCTGTGAACCCATGGTCCGTATTGTACTCCACAAAACGCTCCCACATAGTCACGCTGTCAATCGTCATGCCGATGTTCTGAATATGGTGCTCCTCCGCGATACGTTCCGCAGCTTCAAATTGCACGTCAGTCGTTATCTGGAGCCGGTAGGCGACCTCGGCAAGATTGAGGGGGAGCATGATTTTCGGCGGCATCCCGAAAAAGGTCTCCGCCACAGACTGCCCGGTTACGATATCGCAGAAGGCGGCAATCGAAGCGGGCGGCAGCAGAATCGCTCCGTCTTTGATGCCCCGTGACAGCAGGGATGCGGTGATGCTGCACGTCCTCGCGATTTCCTTCGCTGTCAGACCGTTCTCGCGCTTTTTGACGTCCATCATATTGGCGATATATGAGGTCTTGATATGAACCGCAGAATCAATGTAATAATTGATGATGCCCCGCTGGATGCGGATATCGCTGATGCTGCGGATTTTTTCGAGAAGGTCAGGACGGATATGAAAGTTTCTGCTGAAGGCTATTTTTTTTAAGCCGGTTGTCCGGTCGTAGGCGTTTAGCTCGGATTCAATTTCCAACAGAATAGATTTGACCTTTTTCTGCTCCTGCTCGGAGGCAGACTCCATTCCGCTTGTGAATTCGACCTCATTTTTCATGGCAGCGAATGGAGCGGGACGCTCTGCGGTATTTTTTTCTGACGGAAGGGCCTTTTCTTCAGACATTGGATGTCACCTCACTTTCAGCGGCGGAAATACACTCCACTGCTGTCTGAAACAGCTTACGGTTATTCAGAGAAAGAAATTTGTAAAGTGCAAACACATAGTCGGTTTCGATGCGCTTCGCATATAGCGGGAAGTTCTCACAGCACAGCACCCAAAACAGGGGCGCATCCATGAGTTCCGCAGCCTCAACGACTTGCTGAATATTAAAGGCGGTTCTGCGGACAGAGAGGGTCTGCATCGTACCCTCCGTGTCGCCGTGCAGCTTCCGGATGAACTCTCGGTTGGTTTCCGTTGCAGCCTTCCTATACCGCACGAGAGATTTGATTCTGGCGGAGGGGATGGAGTAAACGCTGCCATCCTCCGCACGCTCCAGATGCGGGTCGAGGTCTTCCACGATAGCTTTCAGCTTTGCAAGGGACGCATCGCCCATGTTGTCCATCCGGTCTATCAACTGATGCTCCTGGGGGGACGGCATTGGAATGGAGATACCCAGAACATCCCGGAAGAACTCCTGATAAGACAGACCGGTAATTTGAAGCAATCCTTCAATCTCACCTTTGGCCCACACAATGCGCTTTCGACGCAGGCTGTCAGAGTTGAATCCGTATCTGACAGCAAGGAAGTTAAAAATTCGATTGCTGTCATCCTCTGAGAATCGGTCCAGCGAACAGCGGAAATTCGTCTCGGTATCTGCGGCAAGGGGATAGCTTTTGCCATATAGGTCGGAGTATTTCCCAAGGCCGCTGTGTTTACGCCCTTTCTTGAAAAAAGCCTCGCCAAGTCTGGTCATAGACCGGACGTCTCTCGAAAAAAGCTCAGTCAGTTTATCGCAGACCTCTTTGTTTTTCAACTTCTCTTCTTTGTTCAAAAAACCCCCTCCTTTCATGCCGGGACATTATACCACACATTGTCGAGAAAAATCAACTGCTATGAATAAATATTGCTTGAGTAACGGATTTGGCTTCTGCTTGCAATACAAGCAGGAATTTACCTGCTGTGTAAAAATTGACTATTAAACTTTTGAGTGGTATAATAAAATATGCACAGAAGGAGGGATTCCGATGCCAAATGAACCTGTAAAAATTACTGCGCAGGAGTTAGAGGAAATCAAGAAACTGCCATCCTGCCAATTCATGCTCGGCGGCACGCCGCAGACCGGTTTTTTTGATAAAGTCAACGAGAAAATTTACTATCTCGATTCAGAGGGAAACTGGATGGTTAAGCGTGCGCGGGTCAAGAAGAGAGAACCGGAAAAGCCCCAGGAAGAGGAAGCTCCGGCAGAAGAGAACGGTGAGGAAGAAGAAAGTGGGAAAAGGAGGTGGCTGCGCAGGAAGGCCAAATCCGATGTTGAGGATGAATCTGAGGACGGTAGGAGCAGGTTGGACGCCTTGAAGGAGTCTCTGGACCAGCCGCTATTTGAGAAAATTCCGCTGACCAGGAAGAAGCTGCTTGTCATCATCGGCGGGATGATGGTGTTGTTCATCATTGGCTCCATTGCGAGCAGTGTGCTTTTCGGCGGCAATGATACACCGTCTAACCCTACGCCGATTGAAAATCAGGAACCCGTGGATGAACCGGACCCGTCCTTGAACACGATACAGGTCATTCAGGTCAAGCAGGACCTGATTCCGGGAGATGTTATCACGGAAAATGTCATTCAGAGCGCCACCATCAGCGCAGAGAGCTACAATCAAATTACTCTGGGCGGAACGAATATCTACCAGTATAACCGTGCTTCCAGCCTTATCGGCAAGTATGCTACCGCATATATCCCGACCGGCCAGTATCTCGCATACAACAATGTGGCGAGTGCATACACGCCGCCGAAAAATCCGTGGGTGAATGAGCAACAGGGGAAGGTCTATGTGACAGCCCCTCTGGATGATGAAACCGCGACCAGCGTTCTCCTCAATTTTGGAGCAAAAGTTGATATGACGATTAAAAAGGAGACTGTCCGGCAGACGGAAGCCCCAGATGATTCTCCGGACATTCCCGGAATGACGCATCAGACGACCATCTATCAAAGTGTTTCCATTGACACCTACGAAATGCAGAATGTCATTGTGTGCGATATCCTGAACGCGGAGCAGGTCAGCATCTACGACGAATATACCAAGTTGATGGAGATTCCTGCTGGTGAACAGCTCAATTACCTCCGTGCGGCGCTTTTGGAAGATGAAACGCTGGCGGATACCCTGACGCCCGCCTATATTCGTATCAAAATCGGCACCGACCAATCGGACGCAATCGGCGACCTGTCCGATAAGTCCATTTCCATCAAATATAAGCTCCACGACAATTCCGACATTGACACGACGACCGACGCAAAGCGCGAATACGCAGCGCAGGCAAGGGCGCTGGCGGAGACGATTCGGGATGCCATCCACGCAAACGCTGAGACGGCTGCGGAAGGAGGCGGTGACTGATGTTTCGAGGTCTGCGAAGGACAGCGCTGGCAATTCTTACTCTGGCGCTGATACTGACTTTTCCCGTTACAGCATCTGCCACTGACGCTGGCTTTTCCGATGTGCCAGAAACGGCACCGTATCATGATAGCGTTGTCTATCTCTCAGAACGGCAAATCGTCACAGGGACTGGCGTCGGCCAGTTCTCCCCGGACGCCCCCATTACCGTTCGGCAATGGGCGGTCATGCTCTGCCGAGCCTATGGCGTCCAAATGAAAGGCAATGGATGGATGGAGCAGAGTCAGAGCGGCGTGGATGCTGCTTGCGGCAACGGTTGGCTGAGTGAGACTGCTGTCGTCTCACCAGAAACACAACTCTGCCGGAGTGCGGTTCTGGAAAGTGCGTTCGATGCCGCACAGATACCGGTCTACGACAATGTACTCTATGGAGGGAAGGCACTTAGCCGTGAGGAAAATGTCCTGCGTGTTGGGCAAGAGCTGGGCCTATGTTCTGCGTCCTCGACCGTAAGTGAAAGAGTAACGAGGGGAGAGGCGGCTGTCTATCTGTATGAGACATTGACACATCAATTTGCGGTCGAAGCGCCTAAATCTCCGGTCGTGTGCGAAAATCGCTCTGACACGAATCTCAACGATTATCTTATGGAACTGCGCTATCTTCCGGATACCGTCCTCAATGCGTTCAATGAGCACGGATGGAAGCTCGTTATCGACCATGAGTATACGGCGAAAATGGGCAAGCTGTATAATGTGTCCTGCACCGGCGTCACCAGCTATCAGGAGCGAACCATTTATGTTTCGGAAGCGGGGGCAGTCCTGCATGAGTTCGGGCATTTTATAGAAGGGGCACTGCTCAGCTTTCCTGCCAGAAGTCAGGAACTCTTCAACGCGGAAGCAAAAGATGCACCATTCCGCAGCTATGCCAAAACAAGCAGCAACGAATATTTCGCAGATTATTTCGCTTATCTGCTGACACATTCGGATGGCAGCAAGTCCATGCAGCTTCTGAAAAAAAGCACGCCCAAAACATACGAATATTTCCGCTCACTCACGATAAATGGTGAACCGCTTTTGGGAGGTAGTCATGCTGAAGAAGTCAAAAATTATTGAATTCCCGCATCTCCGTGCCCTGCTGGGGCAGGATGACGCCAATCGGGCCGAAGATGCCGCAGGGAAACAGGCTTCGGACTCGGCACCGGAACCGGAGGGGGAGAAGAAATCTATCTGGCAGGAGCTGCGGGACATCGAGCTGCCGACCGCCTTGCAGTCCAAGGAAGTCATGCTCTGTACGGTCGCGGTACTGATGACGCTGGCAGTCATCGTCTTGTCCATCACGCTTCTATCCGTGAGGCTGCTCATGTTTCTTCTTTTCCCCGTCTATCTTCTGTACTGTGCGGTTTCTCTGCGGCTGGATTTTAAGGACGGCACTATTAGGGAACTGCCGATGATTTGCTACAGCGTACAGACAAACGCAGTTTCCAACGGATTGAAAGGCTCCACGAAAGTGTGCTTCCGGACAGACGATGATGTTCCGTCTTATTTCACCTTTACAGTTCCCCGCAAGGTGACGTTTTATCCGAATTGCCCATATCTCGTCTACATCAACGAAAAGACACCGCATCTGTTATATGCCTATTTGCAGATGTGAGTACATCTTCCAGCAGCATCTATCCATACGGATGGGTGCTGCTGTTTTTTACTGAAACACTCAGACACCTCGGAACTCAGGAACCTGTATTCCTATTTAGTACAATTCTGCAAATGGCAAAAAGGCCGGTATGCTGTGACCATACAAAAGAAGTATCGCAAACATAAAGAAAGTTCAGTCAGCATCCTTTACGGATACTGGCTTTTTATATATCCCAAATCACACAAAACAAAAAGGAGAAATGAAAAAATGTTTACAAACGACTACTTTACGAAAGCAATGGGTTATGTCATCGACGGCGAATCCCGTGGCAGCAAGGAAAGTGCAATGAAGTACCTGACGGGTTCCGGTTTCATGGAGAGACAGGAAGCGGAGAGTTATCTCGCGCATCTGTTTCGCGTGTGGCGGAATCTGTCTGCTGCAAACGCCCGTTAATGAGTGAAAGGAGAAAGAAACTATGAATCACACTTTGAATACGCCGTCTGCCAGTTGGTCAGTTGCCAGATTCCCGAAAGAGGTTCAGAACTATGCTCCGACAGTAAAGGAGCCAGCTATGTTCTCGGCACTCCGAAACGGTGGCGGCAATGTCGCGTTGAACGCATACGCCGCACAGGCGGTTGTGGCATGGATGAAGGGCGAACACGCTGATATGGCGCTGGTCGATGTCGGCGGCTCTACCTACGCAGCGGAGCTTCCGCAGGCGGATGGTACGGTCCTGATTGCGACGGTGAACCGTCCGGACCCGAACGGCAAGACGGTCCGCCTTCGTGCGGCCATTGCGAAGCCGGTTGTGGGAACTGCGGACTATACCTTTACGTCGCTCCCCACGATTGACCGAAGCTGCGAGGTCAACCTCGCACCTATCTATCTGTGCCTGTTGCCTATCGCCACTTCCATTTGGAACGGTGTTGGTACGGACCTCTACGCTATCACGCAGCAGTATAACGCGGGAACGCCTTTTGACGAGGGCTGTTTCCGCCGCATCTGCGACACGCTGGTGGTGATGCTGAACAACAACGAGGTCGAGGTCAAGGTTCCCGGTGGGAACATTGATATCCTCACGGGAACCAGCGTCAAAAGCGGTTCTCTGTCCGGCACGGAGCTGTGCGGCAAGGCGTGTGTCCTGTGCGGCAGTATCCGCGTAACAGCAACAAAGGCGCACACATTCGCAAGCGCAAAGAAGCTGTTTTCCGCGTTCGCAGCCAGTCACAGCTGGTCAGCGGCGGAGCGGGCGCTCATTCCTCAGTTCCCAGACGATTATCCCGTCGCGCCGGAGGCAATCGACATTGCCAAAAAGTTCGTGAATACCAGAAAGGATAAGCGTCCCATGAATAACTTCATGTGGCGCGGCATTACCTCCTATGGTAAGTCCACGGGTGTTGAACTGATGGCTGGGTTCCTGAATATCCCGCTGCTGCGTATGACGTGCAATTCCACGATGGAGACGCAGAACTTCCTCTCCGATATCATTCCCGATACGGATGGGGCGCACACAGCGGAACTGCCTGACTTCGCGGAAATCGCGGCGGACCCCGCCAGTGCTTACTTCAAGCTCACCGGCGTGGAGGACGAAGACGCGACCTGCCAGATGGCCCTTGAGGCGTATGGCAAGGCGGCGGCGAGTAACGGCTCTGTGGCGCGCTACAAGTTCGTTGAGTCGAACTATGTCAAGGCGCTGGAACACGGCTACATCGTTGAGGTACAGGAGATTTCCCGTATCCGCGACGCTGGCGTGCTCGTCGGTCTGAACGAATACGACCGCGCAGGGGCGATGATTCCGCTGGTTGATGGGCGCTTCGTGCGCCGTCATCCGGATGCGATGGTTGTTTATACCGATAACGTCGGCTATGCTTCCTGTCGTCCGGTTGACCCGTCTGTAATCCGTCGCTGTGCTTTCGTCATTGACTCTTATGAGCTGACGAAGGAGACGCTGTTGGCCCGTGTTCGGTATAACACCGGTTTCCCTGACAAGGATTTGCTGGAGAAGATGTATACGGTCTGGCTGGCAATTTCCAAGCACTGCAAGGAGAATGATATTACGGAAGGCTCTATCTCTGCGACGGAGCTTGAGATGTGGGCACAGTCGGTACAGGTCGATGGCATGAGTAATGTCCGTGAGAACTGCCGCTGCTGCGTCGTGTCGAAGGCAACTTCTGTCGTAGAGGAGCAAGAGGAGATTATGGGTTCCGTTGTGGACCTGTATCTCTGATTTTCCACACAATACGCTGAGAATGGGGGCCGCATGGTCCCCATTCTCTGAAAAAGGAGAAAGAATATGAAATACGAACACCAGCTCAGGAAGCTGAGTTCTGAAGAGCGCAAGAACTTGAGTTCCGAAGAAATCTTCCACTCCGCTGAGTTTTCCAGCTATCTGCAAAAGATGGGGGAGACGCTGTTGCGGCATTGCGGCATCACTAAGCGACTGTCCCTGACAATTCTGCCGACAGGCATTGCACCAGGCTGGACGGACGGAAAGAAGGAGTATCTCGTACCTGAAAATACTATCACGGAGGCGTACAATGACATCTATGCCAAGTTTACGGCTCTGCTGGGTATCCATTTCCACGAAATTGCACATATCATTTATTGCGATTTTGCAGAGGAGCAGAAGGCCATTGATAAAATCAAGGCCGGAGAGTTCTACGGAGAATTGCCGGTGCCAAAGACTCAGGCAGAGGTTGACGCATTGACTGAAATGAAGGATGCGCTTCAGAACAGTGCGTACCGGCCACTGTTTCAGCAGATTTTCAACGATGTGACCAATACCATTGATGACCCGCACGATGAAGGCAAAATCATCGACGAGTTTGGCGGCATAGTGGAAAAGGGAATCGCAACATCGCGTGAGGCCCTGTTTCGCAGTTTCGATTATGCGGAAAACATCCTCGCAAATGATAAGGCAACCAAGCTGCAAAAGCTCTATGCCCTGATGCTTGAGTTTGCCCGATTCGAGGATGTCTTCGCAAGAGACCTTGAACAGTGCGTGTGTGACAACGACATCATGAAGATGGTCATTGACATGGCAAAGCCCTTGAGTCAGGCCAGATGGACAGATGACGTTGCATATCGTTTTACGCAAATCAACGCAATCTTTCTTATCATGTGGCCCATCATCAAAGAGGCCCTGGATGAAGCGGAACAGCAACAGAATCAGACGGGAGCGGGAAATCCCCAGAGCAACAGCAACGGCGATTCCAGCGATGGGCAGACCGGCTCAAACGGAAATCCTGGAAGCGGGAATCCGAACAGCTCCGGCAACACTCAGTCGATGAATCATTCTGCCGCTGCTATTCAGGCTGTTGTAAACGGCCTTGTTCAGACCGCATCGAATACCGGTGCGAACGCCGCCCCGCAGAACCAGTCCACGTCCAAAGTTGCTTCCGCAAATCACAAGCAGGCCCAAAAGGGTCAGCAGGCGCAAGGCGGACAGAAAACTCCCTCCCAGACGAAGGCTTCGGCGAATACGAATGGGACGGACAAGCAAATCAAAGAGGCCTTGGAAGCTATCGCACGGGGCATCAGCGACCAGAAGGCGGAGGAAAAGCTGGAGGCGGACATTACGTCCGACCTGATGGCAGAAATCCCCCAGTTGGAGCTTGGTCCCACGCATCGAGGCCATATCAGGCCCCATCGCATCTTAGGCGTTACAGAGCAGGACAAAAAGCTGTATGAGCGGCAGATGGCTGACCTGAAGGGATATTCCCGCAGGCTTCAGAAACTCATTCGGGAAGCTCTGGCTGATATCCAGCAGGGTTCTATCCTTCATCACCGCATCATTGGCAACCGTCTTGAAATCAAGAATGCCTATCGTCCGGACCAGAAGTTCTATGCCAGCAAGAAGCTACCGCAGGACTATCCGTCTATGGCGGTCAGCGTTCTGGTTGATATGTCCGGCTCCATGCAGGGCGCACGGATGAACTCCGCAATGCGGGCGGCCATGCTACTCTATGACTTTGCGACGGGACTGGGCATTCCAGTCATGGTTGCCGGCCACAATACCCAGACAAGGGGATGTGCCGAATACTATGTGTTCTCCCGCTTTGATGCCATCGGGAAGCAGGATGCCTTCC
>ULWL01037449.1_pt1 | contig 12751 bp, 10 predicted proteins | sample 1960171 | NCBI WGS metagenome assembly ULWL01 (sample SAMEA4835807, study PRJEB28245) | human gut metagenome | biome: gut microbiome; material: fecal sample | place: Denmark | collected 2008 | reverse complement strand
CTGAAACATTCGGGTTTTTCTTGACTTTTTAATCCATTGCGCGTAACATTAAACGCATATTTATGCAAAATCGGTGAGTAAAACGGGTTGACGGCAATAGAAGCGAAAAGTCCGAAGCCTGCGTAAAACGCCGATAGCCGAATACCTCTCGGCTAAAGGAGAGCAAATGAAAAAGAAAAAACTTTTATATTCTGCAATCGTCGCCGTAGCGCTTGCGTTATGCGTGGCTTTATGCGTCGGTTGCGGTGAAAAAACGGAAAATTTCAGCGTTTCGTTTAAAGACGGCGATACAACCGTTGCGGAAGTCGTTGTGGAAAGCGGCGCGACCGTAAAAGTCCCCGATTACGGAAAAGACGGTTATAAGTTGGTGTGGATGAACGGCGACGTCGAGTATGATTTCGACGCGCCCGTTACCGGCAATCTCACGCTTACCGCCGCGTTCAGCGTTGAAGGTCACACCGTAACCGTTGTGAATTCCGACGATTCGGTATTGAAAACGCTTACAGTTCCGGACGGAGGTAAAGCGGATCTCGATTCCGTTCATCCGTCGCATCCCTCGAACAACCGCTTGTTTACGTTCAAAGGTTGGGATAAGACGGCGGATAACGTAACCGAAGATATTACGGTTAAGGCTGTATACGATTATAAATCCTTGCCCGAAGATATGTTTAACTTTACCTTGCTCGATGACGGAACTTACGAAATAGCCGTAAAGAACGATAAAGATTTCACCGATTTCGATTTCGGCGGCGAATACGGTCTGCCGTACGAACATAACGGTAAGCCGGTATCGAAAATCGGCGCTTACGGATTCGCGCATTTCCAAAATCTGGGAGATTTGACAGGTTTAACTTATCTCTACGTTCCCGAAAGCGTAAAGGTTGTGGACGCTTACGCGTTTATGCAACAGGAAATCGGGGAAGTGGAGTTTGCGGGACTTGAAGAAATTTATTCTCTGGCGTTTCTTTATTCCAACGCGATAGTAAAACTTCCCGAAACCGTGAATTATATCGAGCCGTACGCGTTTTTCTCTTTCGGGGAATTCCCCGAGGCTATGACGAGCTTTGACGGAAAGGTAGTTCTCAGTGACGATTGTAAGGCTTATTATCAGGATAAACGCGGTGGTATTTATACGGCGAACGGCGAAACGCTTATTTATTTCAGAAACAGTACGGCGGACGGCGAAAGTTACAGTTCGTATTCTATTCCCGACGGCGTGAAATATATTTATCCTGCCGTTTTCTATAGGGAATATAATTTGGAATCTATCGTGTTTAAAGGCGATATCGACACCATCGGTTCGGCTTGTTTCTATTCTTCCGGTATCAGTGAATACGATTTCCGCGGAACTGTACGCAAAATCGAGGGTAGCGAAACCGTTTATCAGACCAAAGGTTCGGCTTCGGAAGAAAATCTGAAAGAGTTGCGTCAGGGCGCGTTTTCGCATAGTTATGCGATTTCTCAAAGCGATTCCTTCACGCTTCCTTCGGGTCTGAAATATATCGGCGACAACACTTTCTTCGATACGGGCATTAAAGAAGTCCGTCTTGACGGTGTGGAATACGTCGGATTTATGGCTTTCTGGGCAGACGCAAGTTACTGGAAGTTGGATACCATTGTCGTTACTAACAGCGATAAATATTATAGTTATGAAGATAAAGCGTTGATTGAACGCGGTACAGGCCCGGAATACAACGGCAAGGCGGGCGACACATTTATGGTTTACGCTTCCTGTTTAAGCGGCGTATCGGGCAAAGAACTGCTTGAAAATACCGATAAATACGTTACCGATACTTTCTGCGTGCCTGACGGCGTTACGGCGTTTCATCCTTACGCCTTTTTCGAAGCGAACTTTATCCGTCACCTCGTATTACCCGAGGGAGTTCGCAGTTTGCCGGCGGGATTCCTCAGCTCGGGAGGCTCTATATATGTCTATGACGACGACGGAAATTTCCTTGGAGAAAAAACTCTCGGGATGGTAGATATCAGTTGCCCCTCGACGTTGACCGAAATCGACGCGTACGACGGCGCGGACAAATGGCTTCTTATAGACGATTATCATAACGCGATAGTGCTGAGAGCGGAGGGCGCGAAAGGTCTGATTTTCCCCAACGGGTGCAATCTCAAAAAGCTCAGCAGTTTCTCCCTTTATATAGAAAAAGACACGTTTGTAATTCCCGCTTCGGTAACCGATTACGCAGGAAATGCGGTTTTCCGCGTGAACGGCGTTATGAAATTCGAAGTGGAAAAAGACAACCCCAAATACGTTGCGTTCGGCGGCTGGTTGTATGAAAAACTCGGCGGTAACGAGCTTAAACTGGTTCAGATTCCATACGATCCCGCCGCAACCGAACTTGTTTTCCCCGAAACGGGAGATTACACGTTGACAGAAATCGGAACTATGGCGTTTAGAATGTTCAGTCTTACGAACCTTGTAATTCCGGACACGGTAAAGAGAATCGACGCTTACGCCTTTGCCGACAGCACGTATGCCAACGTAACTATTTCCGCAAGCGTGGAATATATGGGCGATTACGCGTTTATGTACGGTTACGGTCTGGAAAGCGTCACCTTTAAGGGGAGTGTTCCGCCTGAAATGGGAAAGGAAGTGTTCTTCTGTATGTTCGACGAAACGCTCGGCGGAACTAAGATATACGTTCCGGAGGCGGCTTACGAAACCTGGCTTGCGTTTTTGACCGAGTACGGCAAAAAGTACGACGTGGAAGGATATTACAACAATATCGTGACAATTTAAGGTTTGAGCGCGTTGAAAGATGAATTGCAAGAAAAAATCGATTTATACTTCTCAAAAATCATTGACGAACGGCAAATCGGATATGCTTCTAACAGGTCATCTTATCCTCGGCGAATAAGCAAATGATTTTTGTAAAACAGAGCCGCCGCAACGGAAAAGAAAATTTTCCGTTGCGGCGGCTTTTTGCATGGTTTTATTTCGATAAGTCGGGGCTGTTCGCCGCGAGATTATCGCTTTCGTCCGAATCCGCGTCGGCGGGCATAATCGAAGTAAGTTCGGGTTTATCGGATTTTATCACGTAAATCATTCCGTTGAAAATCTCGCCGAGATTCCGCGCGATTTCCTTTTCCGAAAAGACGCACACCTTCGATGCGACGAGCGAACAAAGCCCGTAAGAGTAAATCCACATTTGTCTGAAAAGGCGTTCGGCTTGCTCGCGGCTTGCGTTGTAATCTCTCATGATTATGTCGATGTCGTTCTGCTTGCCGAAGGGGATAATTTTCTGCGCGGCGTCGAAGTCCGCCTGCCCGGAGGTTTCCTGCATGAAGAGAAGTCTGAAAAGCCGGGGCTGTTCCGCGGCGAATTTAACCCATTGCATTCCGCGCTTTTTATAGGCCGGGTAAAATTCTTCCGCCACCGCCATATACTCGTTGAAAATCTCAACGGCACGGTTTTTAACTTCCGTTTTCAGTTCGTCCATATCCTTGAACAAAGTGAAAATAGGGCAGGACGAACTTCCGAGATATTATCCGAGTTCTCTCGCGGTAAGGCTTTCGTAACCTCTTTCTTCGATGAGATTCATCGCCGCGGTTATCATCTGATCTCTTGTAAATTTCGGTTTCGGTGGCATTGTTCCCTCTGTGTTTTTGCTGTCTTAATATACAATATATAATATTATCTCACTTTTTCCGACGTTTGTCAAATCCGGCATGCCGGACAAGAATAAAACGAACCGTGGTCTGACGGCGAGTTTTTATGCTAAGACAAGGCACGCGAACTTGACTATACGAAAAGAGTTCGGATCATTTCGCAGACTTTTTCCTTCATGACGGAATAATCGAGATAATCGTGCGTGTCGTAAACGTATTCGTGCGCGAAAGACTGAATGGAATTCATCGCCAGATGCACGCCCTCTTTCAGCCCTTTCTTTTCAAAACCGAGTTCGCCGAGTTTTGCGTAAATTTTTTCGGTGATTACGTCCTGCAACGCCATAAATTCGTTTTTCACGTCCTCGTCGCTCACTTCGAGAGAGTGAAGCGTGTTGTGAAGGTGAGCGTTTTCCTTATGCGTTTTTATCGTCACGTCGATAAATTCAACGATAAGCGCGTCGATATCCAGCGGCAGTTTTATTCCGTCGATTATCCTGCCGAAAGGTTCGGTAACCTTATCGATATATATATTGAGAACGTGGAGCAGAATATCGCGTTTGTCTTTGAAATAACTATATACTATTCCGGTGGAAACCCCCGCGCGCTTCGCAATCTCCTGCGTGTTCGCGCTGTAATAGCCGATTTCGGCGAATAATTCGTAACTTGCGTCGATTATTTTCTGCTTTTTTTCGTTGGACCGCTCCTGTTGCGGCTGTCTTATCGTCTTTTCCATATATCCATTATATGATATTCCGAAAAAAAAAGCAAGAAAAATTTTATGAATATGAAAAAACATTCATATTTTTGCTTGACAACGGAATTCGCTCTTGCTATAATGAATGCGAAATTGAAGTTTTATTCATATTTCAAAAATAAACTAAGCCATAGTTTAGCCGCAGGTGATTGTGGTTTAATGCAATCGCCTGAGGCAAAGTGAAAAAGGAGAAAAGGTATGCCTATAGTTTTAGCGCCGACAAATCAACAACTCAGAATAGTCCGAATAGCGGCGGACGAAAAGTTGAAAAAACATCTCGAAAGTCTCGGGATAACGTTGGACGGCGAAATTACGGTTTTAAGTTCGAGCGGCGGAAGCGTTGTAGTTAAGGTAAAGGACGGACGCATCGCCCTCGACGGCAACCTTTCGACGAAAATTTTCGTCGCGTAAGATTTGTAATCAATCAGTTTTGATTAAGGAGATATAAAATGGAGAAAACTCTTAATTTGTTTGAGGTCGGCGAACACGGAACGGTAAAGTCCGTAACCGGCGAAGGCAAAATCAAAAGGCGTCTTTTCGATATGGGAATTACTCCCGGCGCGGACGTTCTTATGAGAAAGAAAGCGCCTTTGGGCGATCCCATCGAGATTACCATAAGAGGCTACGAACTCACGCTTCGTAAAACCGAGGCGGTATGCGTCAATATGGAGGTAAACAAATAATGAAAAGATTTGCCCTGGCAGGCAACCCGAACTGCGGAAAAACGACGCTTTTCAACAGTCTGACGGGTTCTACGGCTCACGTCGGCAACTGGCCCGGCGTAACGGTCGACAAACGCGACGGCGTTTATAAAAAATGCGCCGAACCCATTTCGATAGTCGACCTTCCCGGTATCTATTCTCTTTCGCCTTACACTCCTGAAGAAGTTATCGCGAGAAATTACGTTTTGGACGAGAAGCCCGATTGCGTCATCAACATCGTCGACGCTACGAATTTAGAGCGTAACCTTTATCTTACCACTCAACTTCTCGAAATAGACGTTCCTATGGTCGTCGCTCTCAACATGATCGACGCCGTTGAAAAAGCAGGCGACAAAATCGACGAAAAAGCCCTTGAAAACAAACTCGGCGTACCCGTCGTAAAGATTTCCGCTCTCAAAGAAAAAGGTCTTAAAGAACTTATGGATAAGGCTTATAACGAGAGCAAGAAAAAGCGCGTAGGCATTACCGTTTTGAAGGATTCGCCCCTTGCGCACGTTATCGGCGACGTAAAAATCGCGCTCGAAGGTCAGAACGTCGCAAACCCGCTGTTCCACGCCGTTAAACTTGTCGAAAACGACGAGATCGAAGTGAAAATGCACAAAGAAACGGTCGGAATGGTCAGCGCGTTCAAAAAGACGTTCAACGACGATATTTTCGGCAACGATTTCGAGGCGCTGGTTGCGGACGCGAGATATAAATACATATCCAAGAACTTCGCGCCGGTCGTAACCCGCAAAAACAAAGAAAAATTCAAAACTTCCGCTTCGGACAAGGCGGATAAGGTGCTTACGCACAAGGTTTGGGGTATTCCCATATTCCTCGTGGTTCTGTTCCTTATCTTCCACCTTACCTTCTCCGAAAACCTGTTCTTTATAAACGGATTCGGCGACGGCTGGATGCCCTCTCTTTCCGATAACGAAGCCTTCCTCGAAAAAGACGACGACGGCAACGTCGTTTATGAAGACGATCTCGATTACTACATGACCGAGAACGGCGATTATCTCACCGTCGGAAGCGAAGGCGTAACCGACAACGGCAACGGTACTTATTCCATCGAAGGCGAGGACGGAGAGTTTGTCGCCGACGACGAAGGTCGCCTTGGAAGCCGCGTGCCTGTTCTTAACTACGGCGGAAGATGGCTCGCAACTATTTACGACGGAACGATTTATTCGCCCGGCGTTGTGGTAAACAATATCTGGAACGATATGATAGTCGGCGAAATAGCCGGACGTATTCAGGAAGCCGTAGACGGCAGCGGAATGGCGGACTGGGCGAAAGGTCTTATCAATAACGGTATCATAGACGGTATCACGGCCGTTCTTTCGTTCCTCCCTCCGATTCTTGTATTGTTCTTATTCTTCTCGATTCTCGAAGATTCCGGGTATATGGCGCGTATCGCGTTCATTCTGGACAGAATGTTCCGTAAATTCGGACTTTCGGGAAGAGCGTTCCTCCCGATGATCATGGGCTTCGGTTGTTCCGTTCCCGCAATGATCAACACGAGAACGCTTGCAGACGAAAAAGAAAGAACGGCGACCGTCCGCGTTATCCCGTTCTTCTCCTGCGGAGCAAAACTTCCCATACTTACGGCAGTTGCCGGCGCGCTTGTTATCGGCACGGGTATCAGCGCGGATCTGATTACTTACTCGATGTATCTCTTAGGCATAATAACCGCAATCGTTTCGGTTCTGCTTATGAGAAACACCTCGCTCAAAGGCGAAACGCCTCCGTTCATAATGGAACTTCCGGCATATCACGCGCCGCAGTTCAAGAACCTTATGGCTCACCTTTGGGATAAAACGAAGCACTTCGTAAAGAAAGCGTTCACGATAATCCTTGCTTCGACGATAGTCATCTGGTTCCTTACTCACTTCGATTTCCAGTGGCATATTCTTGCCGACGAAAAAATCAACGAGAGTATTCTTGCCAAGATATCGATGCTCGTTCAGCCGATTTTCACTCCCGTCGGATTCGGAAGTCAACTCGGCGAATACGGTTGGGTATTCGTTCTTGCGGCGGTTTCCGGTCTTATCGCCAAGGAAAACGTCATTTCCACATTCGGAACGCTTGCGGCTTGCCTTATCGCTAACCCCGCGGTTGCTGCCGAAATCGGACTTGCGAATATCACGAGCGAAGCGGGTGTCGGCGCCGTCAAGGCAATGATTCTTGCAACGGGCATTTCCGTTCCGGGACTCCTTGCGTTCATCGCGTTCAACATGACGACCATTCCGTGCTTCGCGGCGGTAGGTACGGCAAAAGCGGAACTTCAGGATAAGAAACGCTATAAATGGACGCTCCTGTTCTGGATAGCGACGTCTTACGTCGTATCCGCTATGGTTTACACGATCGGATCGTGGTGGTGGACGGCGTTTATCTGGGCAGCGGTTGTCGCGGCGGTCGCCGTAGTGATCGTTATGAGAAACAAAAAACTTGCGGCAAAACAGAACGTTCTTGCGTAAAAGCAAAACGGGTTTGAAATAAGCCTGCAAAACTTTGAACGTAAATAAATTCGGATTGATTGCATAAATTAATCAAAGGAGAGCAAATATGGGCGCTCTGGAAATACTTTTAATAATTGCATGCGCCGGCATTGTGATAGCCGTGAGCGTGACGTCGATAATCAGAAAGAAACAAGGCAAACACGATTGTGATTGCGGCGGCGATTGCGCGCATTGCTCGGCTTGCCGAAACGCGACGAAAAAGAAATAATCTTCCAAAAATAAAAGGACGCTCCCGTGTCGACAGGCTCGGGAGCGTCCTTTTCCGTTGTGTGTTATTTGCGGTTGTGTTTACGCGTTAAACGGCTTATAGGACGATTTTTAAAGATTGTTTGAGATTGTCCGATTAAATTTGCGGCTGATTTTCTTTCGCGGCGATAAGGCGTTTGTAGTCGTTTTCGATCATATCCGCGACTTCGTTCCACGTCCTGTACAAATCCTTCCGCGCGTTTGCCGCCACGCGGTTATAAAGTTCTTCGTCCGATAAAATCTCGATTATTCTCTCCGCGTAAGCCTCTTCGGATTGTTCGGCGAAAAAGCCGTTGACGTTTTCCGTAACCGTGCCGGCGGTTTTCGCGCCCTTTAAAAACAGGGTAGGGGTGCTTTGGCAGGCGGCTTCTATCTGTACGAGAGAGTTCGTGTCGTATAAGGACGGGAAGAGAAAAAGTTTTGCTCTCGCGTAGATTTTTTCGAGCGTTTCCTTGCTTTCAACCTTGCCGCAGAAAATTATTTCGTTTTCAAGCCCGAGTTCGCAGGCGAGTTCTTTCAGTTCGTCCTCGTCCTGTCCGTTGCCGACGAAAAGCGTTTTAAAAGCCACGCCTTTGTCTTTAAGAACCTTAAGCGAGCGGATGAGAAAATCGAGATTTTTAAGGAAGTTGATTCTGCCCACGAAGAGGAAAACGAGATCATCCTCTTTAAGCGAAAACATATCGTTAACGAACTTATACGCCGACGTTTTATCTTCAATCGGCGTGTGCGCCGTGGCGTTCGGGCGGATATAACAAGGCGCGGTCAAGCCGTATTCGTCCACGTAAAGCCGACGGATGGCTTCGTTCACGGTGTAACATTCGTCGCACGCGTTGAAAACCTGCATCATCGCGCGCATCGCGAGTTCCACGCTCTTTTTGAGTTTCAGGTTTCTTTCGAAGTCGAGTTTATATTGCGAATGAATGGTCGCGACTAAGGGAATCCCGCGTTTTTTCGCGAGCGTTCTGCCTATCATTCCCACGGCGAACGGCGAGTGAATATGCGCGACGTCGAGTTCGCATTTTCTCAGTTCGTTCATAAAATTCGCGTCGAGCGCGGGCATCGGCACAACGTAATCGTATTTATCGATCGAAAGCGATTCGCATCTTACCACTCTGTAGGGGTAAACCGAATCGTCGTGCTTCGTCAGTCCGTTTGGGCAGAACACGGTCACGTCGTTTCCCTTTTCGGTTAAAAGCCTTGCGTAATTGTCGACGACTTTGATAACGCCGTCTATCATCGGGTAGAACACGTCTACGAAAAATCCGATTTTCATTTTCCCTCCGTTTCAGTGAGATTTATGGTTTCTGCGTCCGGCGCGGCGGAGCGTCGGGTTTGCTTATTTTGCGAGTTCAACGTGAGCGGAAAACTCGTTCTGCTTGCTTATTTTGCGAGTTCCGCGTGCGCGTTCGGCGCAACGAGAACGGTGCTGTAATCGGTGTAAATCACGCTGCCTGCTTTCGCTTTGGGCGGCTTTTTTACGAACCTTTTTTCGGCGTAGTCCACGGGGACTTTGCTCGCGGCTTGCGCTTCCGAATAAAAAGCGCATATTTCCGCGGCTTTAACGATAACGTCGTCCGGGATTTTGCCGCCCTTGGTTTCGATTATCACGTGCGAGGAGTGGTAGCCCTTCGTGTGAAGCCATACGTCGTTTTTGAACGCGCGCGAAGTGAGCCTGTCGTTCTGAACGTTGTTTTTTCCGCATTTAACCACGTATCCGTCCACGTCGAAAACCCTGTACGGCGATTCTTTTTCCTGCTTTTTGCGGAATTTCGGCGGAGGAGTTATGCCTTCGTTTATAAGTTCGTTTTCCACGTCCTCGAAGTCGGCCACGTTTTCCGCGGCGAGAATTTCCAGCCGCACCGAGCCGAGATAGGCGAGTTCTTTTTCCGTCTGCTCCTTTTGCGGAACGACTATTTCGAGCGCGCGTTTTTCTTTGGCGTATTTTTTGAAATATCTTTGCGCGTTTTTGTTCGGCGTGAGATTTTTGTCGAGGGTTATCTTCACGGGTTTGTTTTCGTCGTAATAATTTTCGAGCGTAACCTCGCTCATCCCCTCTTTGATTTTGTACATATAGGCGGTTATCAATTCGCCTTTAAGCCTGTTTTCTTCATAGTCCTCGCAGGAAAGAATCTTTTCCTTTTCGCCCTGAAGTTTTTTCGTGTTCTTTTTTATCAGACCGTTTATTTTGTCGAGCAGTTGTTTTTGTTTCAGCGCGAAACCTTTTTTAACGTCGCGCGTCGTATAAAAATCGTCCTGTCCGTCGGCTATGGTTTCGTAATACTTTTTCTCGCCGGGAACGGTGATATAATCGAAAACGTAAAAATCCCGCAGTTTGCCCTCTCCCGCAACGTTCGGGCGGATAGGCGGGTTGAAATAGAGCGAATAAAGTTTTTCGTATAATCTCCCGTTGTCATTTTCGCCGGCGCATCTGTGAGCAAATTCGTTCGCCGTGGGGAAGGAAAGCCCCTTGAAATTATTGAACAGAAAATTATCGAGATTGTCCCCAGAAAACGCCGTTAATCGGCTTATAGAGGCGTTTTTATCGGATAAGTCCGCTTTGTCCTGCGGCTTTGGAAACTTATATTCCGCGCCGGATAAGGTAACTCTCGAAGTCGCCACGTCCAAGGGGGCGTTTTTCAGACAACCTAAAATCAGCCCGTTTTCGGTGAGAATAAGGTTGGAATATTTGCCCATGATTTCCGCGTAAAGAATCTTTTTCACGTTATCGCGGAAGTCGTTCTTGCAGGCGAACGTAAGGGCGATTATTCTTTCCGAGCCGAGTTGTTCGACCTTTTCTATCGTCGCGCCTAAAACGTGCTTGCGCATAAGCATGCAAAAGTTGGGAGCGACTTTCGGGTTCGGTTTTTCTTTCGAGATAAACCCGACTCTGCAGTTTTCCGCGTTGGAAGAAAGGACGAGCGTCCGCGTTCCGCGCGAGGTGTAAACGAGAAGATAAACGTCGTCCTTGTCGGGTTGCGACACCCTGTTTATTTTCGCGCCGCGAAGAATCCCGTCGAGTTCGGCGGCTGCGTGATGAAGCGTGAATGCGTCCTGCGGCATAATTTCCTCCTTTTTGTTTGCGACAAATTTATTCCGCCGCCCGCAAAAATACGGTTTCCGGGCGACCTGTACGGTACGATATAACACAATTATATATTTTTTTTAAATAAAAGCAAATTTTATTGACGGAAAAATTTGCAAAATAAAATAAAATGTGCTAAAATAGCACCACGCACAGAAAACATCAAGGAGCAATTATGAAATACACTTTTGAAAAAGGCGAAAAGAGTTCGGTAAAAATCACCGTTACGCTTACCGCGAAAGAATGGGCGGCGATGCAGGATCAGGCCTACGAAAAAACGAAGGTCAAATATCAGTTGCCGGGATTCCGTAAAGGACACGTTCCCAAGTCCGTCATCGAACAGAGTTACGGCAAGGGCGCGTTTTACGAAGAAGCGATCAATCTCGCTTTCGCCAAGTATTATTACGACGTACTCGAAAAAGAGCCGACCATCGAGCCTATCGACAGACCCGACGTGGGCATCGACAAACTCGACGACAAGGGGCTTACCTTCACCGCGACCGTACCCGTTAAACCCGAAGTTAAACTCGGCGATTATAAAGGTATAAAGATTGAAAAAGTTGAGTATAATGTTAAGGACGACGACGTTACGAGCGAAGTCAACAGACTTCTGGAACAGCACGCCGCCGAAGAAAACGTCGAAGGCAGACCCGCTAAAGACGGAGATATAACCGTCATCGATTACAGCGGCAGCATCGACGGAGTCAAGTTTGCGGGCGGCACCGCCGACAAGCAGAACCTCACGCTCGGCAGCGGAACGTTCATTCCCGGATTTGAAGAACAAGTCGTCGGAATGAATATCGGCGAAACCAAGGATATCACCGTTAAGTTTCCCGACGATTACGGCGCGGATGAACTTAAAGGCAAAGACGCCGTGTTCACCGTAACTCTTCACGAGATAAAGGAGAAGAAACTTCCCGAACTCACCGACGAATTCGTAAAGGAAAAAACGGGCAGCGAAACGGTCGACGCTTATAAGGCGAGCGTCAAGGAAAAACTCGAAAAAGCCAACGCTCAGAGAGCGGAGAGAGAAATCGAGGACAAAATCATCAAAGCGATAACGGATAAGAGCGAAGTCGAAATTCCCGACAGCCTTGTGGAAAGAGAAATCGACAACATGGTTCAGCAAGCCTCTTACAGACTTATGTATCAGGGGTTGAAATTCGAGGATTATCTCAAATACACCAACCAGACCATGGAAGCGTACAGAGAAGGTCTTAAAGATTCGGCTAAGGATCACGTAAAAACTCAACTCGTAATCGACAAAATTCTCACCGACGAAAAAATCGAAGCAACGAAGGAAGACGTCGACGCGAAGATTGCCGAACAGGCTCAGTCGGTCGGAAAAGACGCCGTAGAATACGCGAAAACGGTGAGCGACAAACAACGCGGCTACATCGAAAACGGCGTGGTTATCGATAAACTCTTTAAGTTCCTTAAAGAAAACAACACAATTGCTTAATATCGCGATGAAAGAGGCTGTTAAAATCCGATTTAACAACCTCTTTTAAATCAAAAGGAGAACAATATGGCTTTAATACCTATGGTTGTCGAACAAACCGACAGAGGCGAACGTTCGTACGATATTTATTCCAAACTTCTCGAGGAGAGAATTATTTTCATTACGGGAGAAATCAACGACGCGGTTGCCAACACCGTCGTTGCCGAACTTTTGTATCTCGAAGCGAAGGACAGCACAAAAGATATCGACATATATATCAACAGCCCCGGCGGAAGCGTTACTTCCGGGCTTGCCATTTACGACACGATGAATTTCATCAAATGCGACGTTTCCACGATCTGCATAGGAATGGCGGCGTCC
>ULWL01061069.1_pt1 | contig 12795 bp, 10 predicted proteins | sample 1960171 | NCBI WGS metagenome assembly ULWL01 (sample SAMEA4835807, study PRJEB28245) | human gut metagenome | biome: gut microbiome; material: fecal sample | place: Denmark | collected 2008 | reverse complement strand
ATTACAACAGGAGAAACAACAGCATATTTAAAAATTGCAGACGGTTGCAGTAACAGATGCACCTATTGTGCTATTCCATATATTCGTGGACCTTTAAAAAGCAGAAAATTTGAAGAAATAATAGAAGAAGCAAAAAAACTAGCAAAACGCGGATATAAAGAAATAATACTAACAGCCCAAGATACAACAAAATATGGTACAGATATTTATGGAAAATCAAGACTGGCAGAATTACTAACAGAAATATCTAAAATAAAAGAAATAAAATGGATTAGATTTCTATATTCTTATCCAGAAACAATTGATGATGAACTAATAAAAGTAGTAAAAGAAAATGAAAAAGTATGCAAATATTTTGATATACCAATACAACACATCTCTAACAATGTTTTAAAAAGAATGAATAGAAAAAGCAATGGGGAAGGCATAAGAAAATTGATAGAAAAGTTGAGAAAAGAGATACCAGAAGTTATAATAAGAACAACTGTTATGGTAGGTTTTCCTGGAGAAACAACGGAAGATTTTGACGAATTATATGAGTTTATACAAGAAACCAAATTCGACAAAATGGGAGCTTTTAGCTATTCTAAAGAAGAAAATACACCTGCTGAAAAATTAAAAGAGCAAATCCATCCAGCAACTAAAAAAAGCAGGTATAATAAAATAATGCAGTTACAAAAAGAATTAATAGAACAAAAATTAAAAAAGTATATAGGAAAGAAACTAGAAGTTTTAATAGAAAATAAAACATTTGATTCTAAATATTATGTAGCAAGAAGCTATATGGAAGCACCAGAAACAGATGAAGTGATATACATAAAAAATACACAAGAATTAGAAATAGGGCAATTTACAAATTGCGAGATTACAGATGTAAAAGAATATGATTTAATAGGAAAAATATAAATAACATCCCCCCCTTAAATGTCGAAAAATGTAGGCAAAGCTCTAAATAAGGAGAGCGATTTTTGTTGCTTATTGGCAGATACAGTATATAATAAAAAAAGAGATACATCAGATGACTTAGAAAGATAATAATTAATATTATATGAGAGCTCATTTTATATAGTGAGTTCTCGTATTTTTTTTAGCAATATATTAATTTTCTAAAAATAACATCTTCTGCTATATGCTTATAATTATTCAAGAGTCCATTCCATTTTTTAGAGTCCATATTTTCCAATTTGATATTCTTTTTCATATTTTTTTATTTTTATATTGAAAACATATTTATAAATAGGATAAAATAGAAATACAAATAAACTTTACAAGGAGGAAGAAATGAAAAAAATAAGAGGTTTTGAAATAGCAAAAGGATTTGAAAAAGAGGGAATAAACCTACCAGAAAGAAAAACAAAAAATTCTGCAGGATATGATATAGAAGCAGCAGAAGATTGTATAATACCATCTTTTAAATTAGGACAAGCTCCAACTTTAATAAAAACAGGATTAAAAGCATATATGCCAGATGATGAATATTTAATGCTTTGTAACAGAAGTTCAAACCCAAAGAAAAAAGGATTAATCCTAGCAAACAGTATAGGAATAGTAGACAGTGATTATTACGAAAATCCAGACAATGATGGACATATAATGTTTGCATTTTTCAATGTAAAAGCAGAGGATACAATAATAAAAAAAGGTGATGTAATAGGACAAGCCATATTTCAAAAATATTTAATAGTAGACAATGATAACGCAGAAGGAGATAGAATTGGAGGATTTGGCTCAACAAGCAAATAGAAAAAATAAATGGTAAAAGTTTTGACTTTTACCATTTTTTGTTGTATAATAGTATTGTAGTTCAATAAGAGACTCTAAATCATTTATTAACTTCAGAAAGGAGAGAATTATACATGTTTAATGTAGGCGATAAAATAGTATATCCTATGCACGGAGCAGGAAGAATTGATGCAATAGAGGAAAAGAACATATTAGGAGAGAATCAATCATATTACATACTAAAAATGCCTGGAGAGGTAAAGGTTATGGTACCAATAGATAAAGCAGAGCAAATTGGAGTTAGAAATATTATAGATAAAGAAGAAGCAGGAAAAGTTATGGCAGTTCTAGAAGAAAACGAAACTGCAATGTCAGACAAATGGAACAAAAGATATAGAGACAATATGGATAAAATGAAAAGTGGAGACATATATGAAGTAGCAGATGTTGTTAGAAATTTGAGTTTTAAACAAAAAGAAAAAGGCCTATCAACAGGAGAAAAGAAAATGCTAAGTAATGCTAAACAAATATTAGTTAGTGAATTAGTTTTAGCAGAACAAGCTTCACAAGATGAAATTGAAAATTTAGTAAACAATAAAATAGAATTATCATTTGAGGAAAATAAATTACCACAAGAAGAAGTTGACTTAAATAAAAATGTAGTAAGCAAATTTATACCATTTGATGATAGTTCAACAAATGTTTAATTAATTGAATATTAGAATAAAACATAAGAAAGAAGACGTAAAATCGTCTTCTTTTGCGTGATAGCAATATAGTATTATGGCTAAAAAAAATAAATATATAAAAGGGTATAAGAACAATAATATATAAATAAAGGAAGGATTAACCTATTTTATGTCGAATAATATATAAAGGAAAGGTAAGAAAAAATTGGTACGTTATAGTGAAGAATTGATAGAAGAAATTAAAAACAGCAATGATATAGTAGATGTAATATCACAATATGTTAATTTAAAAAGAAGCGGTAGAAATTTCTTTGGGTTATGTCCTTTTCATAAAGAAAAATCACCTTCTTTTTCTGTATCGCCAGATAAACAGATATTTCACTGCTTTGGTTGTGGAGCAGGTGGAAATGTGATACACTTTATTAGTAAAATAGAAAACGCTGATTTTAAGGAAGCAATAGGAATATTAGCTAATAGGGCTGGAATAGAATTACCAACATTAAATAATTATGAAGACAATAAAACAGCATTATTAAAAAGCAAAGTGTATGAGATAAATCAAATAGCTGCTGAGTTTTATCATCAAAACCTATATAAGCCAACGTCCAAGATTGGACAAGAGTACATAAAAAAAAGAAAATTAGATAATAGAACATTAAAATCCTTTTTGATAGGGTATTCTGGTAATTTTGATGAATTATATAGAATTTTAAAACAAAAGGGATTTACAGAGGAAGAAATACTGGCATCAAGTTTAGTAAATAAAACAGATGACGGAAAATATATAGATAGATTTAGAAAAAGGGTAATGTTTCCTATACAAGACACAAGAAATAAAGTAATTGCTTTTGGCGGTAGGGTAACAGATGACAGTAAGCCTAAATATATAAATTCACCAGAAAACATAGTGTACAGTAAAGGTAGACATCTTTTTGGACTTAATGTAGCTAAAAGAGGAGAATTAAAAAATATTATAATAGTAGAAGGCTATATGGACGCAATTTCTTTATATCAAAGAGGAATTACAAATGTAGTTGCCTCACTTGGGACAGCTTTAACAGAGGCGCAAGGACGTTTATTAAGAAGATATAGTGAAAGAGTTACAATAGGATATGATTCTGATGGGGCAGGTCAAGCAGCTACATTAAGAGGATTAGAAATATTGCAGAACATTGGTTGTGACGTTAGGATATTGCAAATATCAGGTGCAAAAGACCCAGACGAATATGTAATAAAATACGGACCAGAAAGATTTTTAAAATGCGTAGAACAGGCAATTTCGCTTGTGGAATTTAAGGTAAAAATGTTAAAACAATCACTAAATCTGGACAATATAAATGATAAGATTAAGTTTTTAAATCAGGTTGCCAAAATTCTTTCAAATGTTACAAATAGTATAGAAAGAGAGCTATATGTTGAAAAGATAGCAAATGAATATAATGTGTCAAAAGAAGCAATATATGGAGAAGTAAACAAATTAATTTATGCTAAAAATACAGGCGAAAAAACACTGGAAAAACCAATAGTTAAAAAGGAAATAAAAAAAGAAAAACAAGAAATAGATAGTTCAACAACAAAAAGGGAAAACCTTATAATTTACCTATTAATAAATTATCCACAGGAAAGCTATAAAAAAATAAAAAGTGTAATATCTGAAAATGATATGAAATTAGAAGAAAACCAGAAGATATTAAAAAAAATGTATGAAGAAATAGAAAAAGGAAATATTAATATAGATATATTAAATTATTTTGAAGAACAAAACATAATAGATCATATCTCTGGAATAATGTCATATGATTTTGAAATATCAGATTTAAACAAATGTATAGAAGATGTGGTAAATACATATGAAAAAGATAAACTTATAAACAGAAGACAGGAAATATTAGACATTATTAAAAATGGGCAAGGTTTTTCAGAAGAAGAATTAAATAATTTAGAAGATGAATTAAGCAATATAGTTATAAAGTTAAAAAAATAGTAAAGGCAAATGCCTTGAGAAAGGAAAGAAATAGAAATGGATGAAAAAGATACAGAAATAACTAAAAAAACAGTAGATGAAGCAGCAAAAAAGAAAGCATTAGATATTGTAGAAAAGGCAAAGCAAAAAGGAAAAATTACCTATGCAGAACTTGCAAATGAACTAGATGACACAAATCCAGAAAATATAGATAAAGTATTTGATGCATTTGAAGATTTGGGAGTAGACATTTTAAAAGAAGATTCAGAAGAACCAGATTTTGAGGATTTACAAGAGGTTGAGGAAGTCAAAGTAGAAGATATAGATATAGGCAATATGGACGGAATAAGTGTAGATGACCCAGTAAGAATGTATCTAAGAGAAATAGGAAAAATACCTTTACTATCATATGAAGAAGAAATAGAATTGGCAAAAAAAGTATTAGATGGAGATGAAGACGCTAAAAAAAGATTAGCAGAATGTAACCTTAGATTAGTTGTTAGTATAGCAAAAAAATACGTTGGAAGAGGTATGCTATTTTTAGATTTAATACAAGAAGGAAATATGGGCTTAATAAAAGCTGTAGAAAAATTTGACTACAGAAAAGGGTACAAGTTTAGTACTTATGCAACATGGTGGATAAGACAAGCAATAACAAGAGCAATAGCAGACCAAGCAAGAACTATAAGAATTCCAGTTCACATGGTGGAAACAATCAACAAATTAATAAGAACATCAAGACATTTATTACAACAAATGGGCAGGGAACCAACGCCAGAAGAAATTGCAGCAGAAATGGAATTACCTGTAGAAAGAGTAATGGAGATACAAAAAATAGCACAAGATCCAGTATCTTTGGAAACTCCAATAGGAGAAGAAGATGATAGCCATTTAGGAGATTTTATACAGGACGAAGATAGTCCGGCTCCACAAGATTCAGCTGCATATACATTATTAAAAGAGCAATTGGCAGAAGTTATGGGAACTTTAACACCAAGGGAAGAAAAAGTATTAAGACTAAGATTTGGATTAGAAGATGGAAAAGCGAGAACATTAGAAGAAGTTGGAAAAGAATTTATGGTTACTCGTGAGAGAATAAGACAAATAGAAGCAAAGGCATTAAGAAAATTAAGACATCCAAGTAGAAGCAAAAAGCTTAAAGATTATATGAATTAAGCCATAGGTCTTGACATTATTCACATAATATGGTAAACTTATAATAATAATGTGTAAAAACCTAATGGAGGTGAAAATTCTTAAAGAGATTTAAGAAGGTAATATGGAAAATAAAAAAGAAGGAATATTAAAACAATTTTGGAATAAATTAAAAAATTTTTGGAATAAATTAAAAAATTTTTGGAGCAACTTGGGAATTGATGTTGTGGATTATAAATTTACAGACGATGGATTTCAAAAAGAAATAGACGAGAGAGGTGTGGACGAGGAATTACGAACTAACTCAGCAGAAAACTGTGCAGAAAAAGTTCTACAACCTGAAATAGATAGCAGATTTAGAGCTGCATTAATTGGTGAAGCATTGAATCCTTATATAATTAAGCGTAGAGAAGAGAGATTAAGGGAAAGAGCAAATGCAAGGAGAAAGGCTAATAATGAAGAAAGAGCAAATGCAAAGAGAAAGACTAATAATGAAGAAAGAGATGACAACGCAATAGAATAATTATTTTTATGGAAAATTGAATATGATATAAAAAATGTGGGGCGATTTAATCGGGCGATTAAAATCGCCCCTACACAAATTCTGCAATAAAGAATTAGTATTGATATTTTTTACAATTGGAACCGTAAAAAATAGTTGCATTTTTGGATTAACTATGGTAAAATTATACTGTTATTTAAAAAAGACTAAAAAATTAGGAGAGTGTAACAAATGGAAGTAGTAAAATATATAGTTTTGGCAATTTATGCTATAGTTTGTATAGGATTAATAATTTTAACAACAATACAAACAAGTGATGATAAAGGCGTTTCTGGAACAATAACAGGTTCTTCTACAAATAATTTCTTTGACCAAAACAAGGGAAGAACAAGAGAAGGCAAATTAAAAAAATGGACTATAATTTTGGGAATATTATTTGGAGTATTATCAATAGTATTAGGAATTTTATTTGTTGTATAATATAATTTTGAAGTTTAAGCGGTAGATAACATCTACCGCTTAAAAAAATGGAAGGAATAAATTAAACAATGTCAAGAAAGAGAAAAGAAAATTTAGAAAATTGTATAAAAGGTGTATTTAGAGGTAATGAAAAGGGATTCGGATTTGTAAAAATAGATGGTCAGGATGAGGAAATATATATATCAAGAGGTAATACCAAAGATGCAGTAAATGGAGATGAAGTATTAATAAAAATAATAAATGATACTGTAGAGGGAAACAGAAAAGAAGGCAAGATTGTAAAAACTATAAACCACAAGAGGAATGAAATAGTTGGAACATTTACCAAGAGAAAAAATTTTGGATTTGTAGTTCCAGATGATAGAGAATTTAATACAGATATATTTATATCAAAAAAGAGTTTTAATAAGGCTAAAAATAATCAAAAAGTTGTAGTTAAAATTACAAAATTTCCACAAGGCAATAAAAGTGCAGAGGGAGAGATAACAGAGATTATAGGTGGAATTAATGAAGCAGGAGTAGATATGTTGTCCTTAATAAAGGAATACAATTTACCATATGAATTTCCAGATGAAGTTATTTTAGAAGCCAAAAAAGTGGAAAACAAAATTACAAAAAAAGAGTTGCAAAATAGACTAGATTTAAGAAGTAAAAATATTTTTACCATAGATGGAGAAGATGCAAAAGACTTAGATGATGCAATCTATGTAACAAAATTGGAAAATGGAAATTATGAGCTAGGTGTAAGCATTGCAGATGTAAGCCACTATGTTGCAGAAAACTCTAAATTAGACCAAGAAGCAATTATAAGAGGTACAAGTATATATATGTTGGACAGAGTAATACCAATGTTGCCAAAGGAGTTATCTAATGAAATATGCAGTTTAAATGCAAATGAAGATAGGTTGTGTTTATCGGTAATTAGCGAGATTACGCCAGATGGAGAAATTGTCTCTTCAGATATACGAAAAGCAGTTATAAATGTAAAAGAAAGAATGTCATATGCAGATGTACAAAAAATATTAGATGGAAAAAATAAAAAAGTTTTAAAAAGGTATGAAAAATATATTGAAGACTTTAAATTGATGGAAGAACTAGCTAAAATATTAAAACAAAAAAGAGAAGGTGCTGGAAGTTTAGATTTAGACATCCCAGAGAGTAAAGTAATTTTAGACAAAAACGGGTTTGCAATTGATATAGAAAAATATAAAATTTATTTTGCAAATGAAATAATAGAACAATTTATGCTTACTGCTAATGAAATTGTAGCAGAAAAATTTTATTGGCTTGAAGCACCGTTTATCTATAGAGTACATGAAGAACCTGACACGGAAAAAGTAAATGCTCTTAATAAATTCTTATTTAATTTTGGGTATAAAATTAAAAGCAACAAAGAAAAGGTTTACCCAAAAGCTTTTGCCGAAGTACTAGAAAAGGTAAAAGGCAGAGAAGAGGAAATGGTAGTTTCTAATTTAATATTAAGAACCTTAAAAGTAGCAAGATATGAAAGCGAAAATAAAGGGCATTTTGGAATTGCAAGTAAATATTATTGCCATTTTACTTCACCAATTAGAAGATATCCAGATTTATTTATACACAGAATTATTTCAAAATATATAGATAATAGTTATATACTAAATGAAAAAAATCTGGAAAAATACAAAGAACAGGCAACTAAATATTCACAAACATCATCAGAAAGAGAAAAGATTGCTCAAAAAGTAGAAAGAGAAGCTATAGCTATAAAGAAAGCAGAATATATGCAAAATAAAATTGGCAAAGAGTATGAGGGAATTGTCTCTGGTATTACAGCATTTGGAATGTTTGTTGAACTAGAAAATACTGTAGAGGGATTAATAAAATTTGAGGATTTAGGAAATGAGTATTTTATATATAATGATGAAAATAAAACCCTAATAGGAGAAAATTCTAAAAAGGTTTATAAAATAGGAGATAAAATAAAAATTAAAGTAATATATGCAAATAAACAGTTAAGAAGAATTAATTTTAAAGCTATCTAAAACGTATAATAATATTAGGGAGGATAAGTGCTAATACACCAATTAGTATAGTAGCGCTTCCTCCATAAATATTATGTTCTTGTTTTATTTCGATAATACCATAAATTAAAGTCTTAATAAAGACGTAAATTGTAATTAACAAAATAACTATTTCCATGAAATTTCTCCTTTTAAAATTTAGCTTTCCATTAATAAATAAGAAGACTTGAAATTTGATTTAACATTAACATTAAAAGTTGCACTCTCAAATTTGTGTAGCCAATTGTAATTTAACCAATCATCCCAAACCAGAAAATTTTTACAAGCAAACCTTCCAAAACCATTTATGTCAGTTTTAAAATCTTTAGAAACTCTATATAAGTAGGATAAAATGTGTTCTTTTAAATATTTATTAGTATATTCTTCTACTTTTTTTACTCTTTCTTCATTCAAGGTGTCAGTTCCAGTATCCATAGTCATTAATCTGGTAAGAATGTCAATATTAATTTTTATATATGGAGTACCATTAACTAAGTCTACAGAACATTTTGTATTAGAGTTAGGCTTTATTTTTATATCCATAGTTTCAGCTGGATAATAGGGGTTTGGAATACTAATTTGAGCAGATTTTAACTTATTATCCATAAGCAAGTAAATCATTGTTTCTAACCCATTTAATTCTCCAACTATTTTTCCATTATTAAAAACCGCAAGTCCAATATTTTCGGTTGTATCTTGTGAATTTAAAGGCATTTGACCAGCTAAATAAGAGGAATCTTTTGCAGGACTACTAAAAATGGAAAAGTTTTTTTCTGTAGATTCGCCAGATACATTTAAATTAGAATTACTATTAACATCTGTAAGAACATTTTGCGAGGATTTAGAATTAATAGCAGCCAAAATAGCAACAGGATCTGTAAAACTGTCTGTATATGCCGAGAAAAAATCGCCAAATGTAATATTAGCTGTATAACCAGTATATTCACTGGAAGTAGGAATGCTTTCATAATATCTGGCAGATAGTTGCTCAAGGCTAGGTTTAGAGGATTTTAAAAACATCTCTGTCGAATTTTTGCAAACAACAATATTGGCATCTGACCTAAATTCAATATTGTTCATTAAAGTATATAAATATTCCGAAATATCTGTATTAGCCAAATTTTCTGATATTACAAGAACTTTGCAATGTGACAAGTTTAGTTCTTTGCTTAAAAAGGAGTTAAATAAATTAAATCCGGAATTTAAAGAAGAACATTCAATAGATTCTATAATTGAATCAGAAGATTGCGAGGAATTGCTACCAGGTTCGCTTTTTTCAGATGCCGAAGGATTAGAAATTTGCAAGCTTAATTTCAATTTATTTGCTTCTCCAACATCAAGACCAATGGCTATAACATATGCTATCTCATTTAAATCTTTGCCAGAATGTATGGTAAAAGAAAAGCATAAAAATATGATTAAAAGAATTATATATACATATTTAATGTAAGAATTATTCATTTCTTAAATTTACCTCCATTTTAGTGTTTTTATGTTTTATAAAATATTTGATATTGGCTAAAACTAAAACAATCACCAAAATAACAAAAGCTATAATTATAGTATCATATTTGTAAATGACATCTTCTAGCCACCTAATTTGTGCCATGTCTTTAGGCAATAAGGCAACAAAAAGTATTAAACAAGTGAACGGAAGAGATAGATTTTTTATATTTTTAACATTTGTTAAATCTTTAAATATTTTTAGAACTACAAAAAGTATACAATTTAAATATGACATAACTCCAAAAATCCATGTGAGCATAAATAGTGCTTCTGGTCTTTGAAAGAACTTGCCGAATTCTATATTTCTTATTATAAAATAAATTGGAGATATTTCTTGTATTGAAAATATAAAAGGAAATGCTAATAATAATGCTCCAACGGCACATAAAATAAATATAGAAGTTATTACTATAGAAGTAACTACTATATTCTTGAATTTGCCAGTTTGATATAATAAAGGTCTTAAAAAGAAAACAAGAAATAAACCATTAAAAGCAAAAGTATTAGTAATACCAGTTAAAAATGTTTCTTTAACTCCATATCCTAAAACCGGAAAAACTCTTTCTATTTTCATATTGGGAATAGTAAAAATAAAAACAATAACAATACTTATTAAAACAATAGGAACAATGAATAAATTTGTTCTTATAATTGCTTTAGGGCCAAAATAATTAGCAATTGCACAAACAAACAAGAAGAACATTAATATATATGTTATTGGTGCATCAAAAAAATAAATTAACTTTAATCCTTCCGCAAAATTTCTTAAAAATACACTTGATAAGGTAAGCATATATATTTCACAAAGAATTCCAATAATATTTTTTAAAACCTTACCTCCTAAATAATTAGAAACGTCTAAAATATCGCAAGAAGGAAATTTTTTAAATAGTAAAAAGAGTATTAAATATGCTATTATAAAGGCTAAAATTGTTGTATAAACCGTATTCAACAATGAGGCAGAGCCACAAGTGTCTATAATGGTTTGAGGCATATTTAATAATAAATGATTAATGGATACAATTAATAATAAAGCAATTGCTTCAAAACTTCCTATCTTTGTTACATTCATATTTAAAAAATTCCTTTCCTATTTTGTATATTTCCATTTCATACTAATATTTGGTTGTTTTTTTCCTTTTTTAGCATCTAAAAAATCTGGACGTTTTTCTCGCTTCCAAATAGGAGTAACAAATAGTCCTTTTTTATATTTTTCCTCGAATGGAATATATGGAGATAGATAAGCAACTCCAAATGATTCAATAGATGATAGAATGAATAGATGAATAAAAAATCCCATTGCTATACCCAAAAATCCACATAGATATCCTAAAAACGTGTAAACAAATCTAACAATTCTACAATGAAAACTTAAAGAGAAATCTGGAATTGCAAAAGAAGCAAGACCTGTAATAGAAACAATAATTATTAAAATAGGGCTTACTATACTTGCTTCAACAGCTGCTTGACCAAGTATTAGAGCACCAACAATACCAATTGTTGGACCTATGGCAGAAGGAATACGCAATCCGCCTTCTCTAATAAGTTCAAAAGATATTTCCATTATCAAAAGCTCTATAATAATAGGAAATGGAACAGACTCTCTTGAGGACACTATTGCAAATAATAATTCAGTTGGAATTAACTCCTGATGAAAACTTGTAATTGCAATGTAAAGGGCAGGTAAAAACAATGTTAAAAATAGTGCTAATATACGTATAAATTTTAATAAATTCGAATATTGAAATTTTAGGTTTGCATCTTCTGGCGAAGACAAAAAGTCTAACATAATAGCAGGAGCAATAAGAACATATGGATTTCCATTAACAATAATTGCAACTCGACCTTCTAAAAGATATCCAGCAACTCTATCAGGCCTTTCAGTAGCAATTAACTCGGGAACACTATAATTTCCATTATCTTCAATTAATTGTTCTAACTGCCCAGAAGACAAAACATAATCAACGTTAATATTGTTTAATCTGTATTTGACCTCTGCAACTAAGTTGTCATTTACTATATTATTAATATAACAAACAGCACATTTGGTTTTACTTATATTACCCACAGGTATATTTTCTATAATTAAATTTTCGTTATTTACTAATCTTCTTACAAGAGAAGTATTAACTCTAATGGACTCATTAAATGCTTGTTGAGCACCTCTAATTACAATTTCGTTATTTGGAGATTCAACTCCTCTTTGTTTAAAGCCTTTAACTTCTATGTCAAAGGCAGAAGCCAAGCCATCTACAAATAATACGCAATTGCCAGAATTTACGCCATCAAAAACTTCAGAAAAATCTGAAATGATTTGTACAGAGTTTTGTGGTAATAGGCAAGTATTTATATAATCTTTAATATCAAATTTTTTTATTTTTCTTACAATGGCATTATTAGTTTTTTGGTCATAATCAATAAAATTTTGAGTACCTTCAAAAGTATTTGCTCTATTTCTAAGCATTAGGGGAGTTAAAATATTATCATTTATAAGAGCAGAATTAACCATTCCATCAATAAAAAGAATAAATGCTTTAAATTTTTTATTTCTTGCATTAAGCAAAAATTCTCTAACAACAATATCACTGTTTAGAAGAGTCTTATACTGAACCTTTACATATTCTAAATTAGAGGCAATATTTGAAAAAATTTTTTCAATATTACCAACGTTTTCAACATTTTCAATATCTGAGTCGGATTCACTTTTTATAGGTAAAGTAAATTCATATTGTGAATTAA
>ULWL01079917.1_pt1 | contig 12805 bp, 11 predicted proteins | sample 1960171 | NCBI WGS metagenome assembly ULWL01 (sample SAMEA4835807, study PRJEB28245) | human gut metagenome | biome: gut microbiome; material: fecal sample | place: Denmark | collected 2008 | reverse complement strand
AGACATTCAAACCTCTATGAAAAATTTAGTTTATTCTAACATTTAAGAAAAGAACAGGTCAAGCAAAGAGAAAAAGTTTTGGTTGACATCTGCCAGAGATGATATAAAAGAAAAGACAGCTGATTTTTCAGCAATAACGGAGAGGTGGCAGAGTGGTCGAATGCGGCAGACTCGAAATCTGTTGACCGGTTTATCCGGTCCGGGGGTTCGAATCCCCCCCTCTCCGCCATTTTGGACAAGAACCCATTGTTTTCAACGGGTTCTTTTGTTTTTTACAGTCCCTTCAAAATCTTACTGCTAATCAAACTGCTAATAAAATCTCTCCCCGCCACTCTTTTCGAGGAGCTTCCGCCCCACAGGGAGGTATCCCGATGACGCTGTATAACAGGGGCTTTTCCTACTATGCCGTTCATAACCTCTCAAAGGCGGAAGCCGTACGGGAAGGGCGGAAACAAATCTGGATTTCTCTGCACACCAAAGACAGGGGACTGGCTGAACAACGATATTTTATGGTAATGTCAGAATTGATGAAACGATTGCGCTTTAAGGACGAAACGATGACGACACCTTTTCAAATTCCCGACGAACTTTTGCTTCCCAGTTTGAAAGAAACCAAAGCCAAATTACGTCAGTCCGGTTACGGTTGCGTTTATCCGTATGACAAGCATTTGACCGAACTGTTATTGGTTGAGTACCTGCAAAACAAAATCCGCACCGAACAGAATAAAGCCGGTGTCCCGATGATTGCCGACATATACCAAAACCGGTTCAACGAGGCGCACGGCTATTATTACAACGGGGATTTTTCTCTGATTGACGACGAGTGCAACGCGTATTTTGAACAGGAGAATCTGCCCCGATCGACCGCTTCAACACGAAACGTCGTGTGCGAGGTTTTTATGCGCGCACAGTTGCAGTTTTTGGATTATATGGTCAAGTACCTGAACGGAGAGAAACCCGCATTACCGACGCAAATAATCCCCGGCATACCCGCATTGAAAACCGAATCCTCCATCTATGCGCAAAGCGGTTACAACGCCCCTGTCAAAAAAGAGATTGTTCAAAAGGCAACGCAGGGGAAAACGTTTTTAGAGGTTGCTACGCAATACTGTAATCTTCCCGCCCGAAAGAATAAAAAGGACGCAAATAAAAAGATTCTCGGTCGCGCAAAGGTTATTCAGGAACTGTTGGGGGTTGGTCGTGATATGCGTTCAATCACGTCGGACGATTTGCAGAACGCCGCAAACAATCTGGCTTATATCCCGTACTCCTACGGACATGACCATAACAAGAAAAGCATTTTCGACCATATCAAAATCGGTAAAAGGAATCCCGAAAGCTGCATTACGCAAAAGACGCTTGATGAGTATGTCGGGTGCATAAAGACCATATTCGCCGAAGCCTTGCGGAAAGGGGACATTCAAGAAAACATCGTTGAGGCAGTAGATTGGCCTGTTTCTCATAACCAGACTCCGACAAAGAAATACTCCCCGTTCAGCATTGAACAACTCAACGCGATTTTCCATGCGCCGTTATACACTGGGTGTGTCGATGATGGTCGAAATTATAACAAGGTTGGCTCCAATCACCCGCGTCGCATTCGTTTTTGGTTGCCGTTGATAGCGTTGTTCACAGGGGCGCGCATCAACGAAATCTGCCAACTGCATACGGATGATATACAGGAAAAGAACGGTATCTCATTCATCAGTATTAACGAGGAAGACGAAAAACACGTCAAGACAAAAGCCGGAATCCGTCAAGTCCCGATCCATAATGAATTGATCAAAATCGGCTTCTTGGATTATGTCAATGAACGTCGATTGCGCAAAGATACGTTGTTGTTTCCTGAAGTAATGGAAAGTTTGACCAAAGGGGAAAGAGCTGAAAATGCGTCTCCGTCCGCACCTTTATCGAAATGGTTCAATCACTTCATTGAATCTGTAAATGCGTGCATAGAACAGCCAGAATTGAAATTTACGCCGGAACACGTCTTCCACAGTTTCCGTCATACTGTCAGGACGGAGTTCCGTCGTAATCGCGCACCGGAAGACGATGTCTGCCGTATCTGCGGTTGGGAAGATGGCTTGAAGGGGAAAACGTTAGCCGACCATTACGGCGAGGCTGTGCTTGAAAACCTGAAAGAAACCGTCAATTCCGGACTGAAGTATGACGGGTTGGATTTAAGCCATTTGTATGTAAAATAAGCTTCGAAAAGATGATTTTTCTATTTTACAAAACATGTAAAATATTTACTTTTGTAAAGTGTGTTTTACAAATTGATTGATTTTATAAAAATTGCAAAGTATAGTGTGGTTGTATTAAACGGAGAATCTACAATGAAAAGAGCTTCGATACAGCTTATTGACAGACCTAAATACCTTCAGGATTTATCGAAATGGACGGGGCAAAATGATCTGGTCAAGATTGTCACCGGTGTTCGGCGTTGCGGTAAATCGAAGCTGTTGGAACTGTTTCAATCGGATTTGCTGATTAACAGAACGGCGACTGATGAACAAATCATCAGCGTTAATTTGGAAGACCCTGTGCAAACAAAAGAAATCGGTCTGACGCTGACGGAAAACAAAAGACTGCATTCTTATGAAACGCTGTTGGATTTTATCTTGAACCGTCTTCAAAAGGACAAAATGAACTATGTTTTCATTGATGAAATTCAGCTGTTGGAAAACTGGGAACAAGTCGCAAATGCTTTGCGGTTAAGAGGCAATGTTGATGTCTATTTAACCGGTTCGAACGCGTATATGTTTTCCAGCGACCTGGCGAATGCTCTCGGCGGACGGTATGTTGAAATCAAAATGCTGCCGTATTCTTTCGCGGAATATTATAATGCTTATGAGAGTATGATTAGTCTTAAAGCTCCCGAAAATCGCGCGGACTTTTTAAAACGGCACGATCTGCAAACCATTTATACCAAGTATGTAACGGAAAGCGGTTTCCCGCAAACCGTCAACCTTGCCTTTGACCAACAGATGATTAACGACTACCTGCACGACACGGTTTATATGAACACCTTGCAAAAGGACATTGTGCGGCGGTTCAATATAGCCGATTCCAATAAACTGGATTCGGTCGTGCGTTATATGTTCGACAATATCGGGAACGAAACATCTTTGCGAAGTATCGAACGCGGATTAAAAGCTGCTGGATACAACGTTTCCGCCCCGTCGATAGATGTTTATCTGAAAGGGTTGTTGGACAGTTATCTTTTATACAAATGCGAACGCTATGACATAAAAGGCAAAAAGTATCTGGACAGCAACGCGAAGTATTATGTGGTTGATACGGGATTACGGGGGACATTGCTCGGTCAAAAAAACGCAGATTACGGTCATATTTTGGAGAATGTCGTTTATCTGGAACTTTTGCGTCGCGGTTACAAGGTTTCTGTCGGAAGAATTTATTCCGCCGGAAAAAATCTGGAAGTCGATTTTGTCGCGCAAAAAGCCGGCGGACAAGTGGAGTATTATCAGGTGGCTCTTTACGCACTTGAACCAGAAACGCTGAACAGAGAACTTGCGCCGTTGGAAGCCATTGATGACAATTACCCCAAATTCATTCTGTCATTGGACTTCGGAAGCGGAGAAACAAAAGGGATTAAACGGCTTAACGTCATTGACTGGCTGTTGAATGATGTTAAGCACGTCTAAATTACTTTAAACTTTTCCAAAGGACGGAACGATTTCCACTGCTGTTCAGAAATTGAACAACCTTTTCAAATCGGTCAAGGTCAATTTTGTTCCGGCAGAAATCCCTCTCTAATTGCTGCAAGTCTTGTTTCCGATAAAGAATGACCGCTTTTGCGTGTTCTCCGTTACGGGCGGCACGTCCTGTTTCTTGGACATATTCTATCAGGTTGACCGGCGCATCGATATGGACGACCAACCGGACATTGGGTATATCGACTCCCATACCCAGAGCTTTTGTAGCGACAATTACACAAGGCTTTTCTTGGGCTTTAGCCAGAACTTCCGTATTGTTGGTATCACCCCCTAAAAAGGTACAACAGTCTATATTCCTTTTTTTTAATTCAGTTGATACGGCGGTAACGTGGTCACGATAAGCGCAAAATATCAAGACCGTATCCTTTCCGATGTGCGGTTTTATCAACTTGCATAACGGCTTCATACCGGTCGTTTTGCGTTCCATAACCTCATAGGAGATTTCCGGCCTGTCAAGATCATGCATCAATATGTTTCCTTTCGGAATATCCAGCTCTTTGTAAATCAGTTTTTTTCCGCTTTTATCAATGCTTCCGGTCAATGCGGTGACAAGAGCGTCAGGGGAAATCTTATTCATTCTTTTTAAAAGCTTTCCATAGTCCGGTCTGAATTTCTTATCAGCTTTATCATTGGCTTTTTCGTTTTCACGGGCATATAAGTCGATACAATGCGCTTCGTCTACGACAAACAGCCCCACACCAACTTTGCATAGTGCACTCTGAAGATCTTTGTTTTTAAGTGTTTCCGGCGAAACGAAAACGAATTTTACCTTTCCGGTTGAAATATCGGTCAGGTTTTTCTGCTTTTCCGTCGGTGACAGATTGCTGTTAACCGTCGTCGCGATACCCTGATTTTGTCTGTTTAGTTTTTCGACTTGATTTTCCATAACGGCAATAAGAGGCTCAAGGATAACACAGACACCCTTTGTTTTTAATGCGGCTACCGCGAAACACAGGCTTTTACCAAAGGACGTTTTTAGAACAAGCAAACTTCTTTTTTTCTTCAAAATGAAATTGACGGCATCTTCTTGAGCTTCACGGAATGACGTGTATCCAAGATAGCGTAATGCGCCTTTTCGCGTTTTTATAGGGGTGACAACCGTATTGTTGTTTTGAACACTTCTTTCCCCACTTCCACCCAATCCTTCACGTCTTTGACCTGTTTTAACGCATCCATCGTCGTTTTTTTCATTTTTATCGATGAAATGCGATTTCACTGCATTCAATTTTTCTACATGAAACGGAGTCATCACATACTTCTGCGACAACTGATCAAGCCATAATAAATGTTCGATAGACGCATTTAATGGAGGTCGCACATGAGGATGTTTTTTATCTTCTCGAATCCTGCACCGATACGGAACATACTTTTTACAGTATGTCGCGCATTTCGTCATATAATTACAAACCCTATTGGATTCGACCTTTTCAATTAGATATGGTTTCAGAGATACAGGGAAATATAGTAAATAGGGATCGGCTTTCTTGTGTTTTTTCAAAAAACTCGGTGACAAAGAGACTTCTTCTTTTTCGCAATAAAAGCGTTCGCACCATTGCTCCAAGTCTTTTTCGGTCGTTCCCAAAATCAGAATATGGAAATGAGGAATAAAGGCATCAAACCTTTCGTCATACTTCACTTCAGCAGTAATATATCCGCACGCATTTTCCAATTCCGTCAGTCGTTTCCGAAGGTTATTCAGTTGCTGAGAAATGTTAAAATCAAGAAGTTCTGACGGCGATAATAAAACTGTTTTCCTCGTCTGGGGCATTTTCCCGTCCATAATATTGACCGTTAAGAAGAACGCATCTGACAGGTCAAGAGCTTTAAGTTCGCTCCTTTTTGTGTCAGTAAACTGTTCGACATAACGCGGGTCGGCAAAGGTTGGATAAGGTGTGCGACTGGTAAGTTTGTCTTTCAGTTTGTTCAGGAGGGAACGCCGCTGTTGCGACGCCCCCTTTCCCTGACAAACAGCCCGAGAGATCAAATCAATACGCTTCTCAAGTTCGGAGCTTTTCGTTTTGATCATATTGCGTTGACCCATATCAACCTTCATCAAACAATGAAATCACTTCGACCTGATGCGTTTTTATCCATTCGCATATTTTTTTATGAATTGACTGTTTTGTAAAAGCAATGTATTTGTCCTCATATTTTAGGATTATTACCGATTTCTTGAGTGCATTCCTTTGTTTCAGCAATGTCCTAAATTCATTCTTCGTAGGCGGTTGCATATCTTGAATATCTTCCGGTTCGTCGTCATATTCATCATCAGCCTGTTCAGGAACGCTACTATCGTCAACGCTTTCATTTGAGTCGTTTCTTGAAAGAGCATATATTCCTTTTTCATCCAACATTTTTTCGGCATCTCTGAGAGACTCTGCGCTTGTTAATTTTTTCAACGCCCTGACATACATATTACGACGTTGTTTTTCGCAAGATTTTTCATCCGTTTTTTTGGGAAAAAAGTATTCTATTATCCCCTTTTCGATATCATCATCGATTTGCAGTTCTTTTTTTGCAGCTTCCGCATGATGAAAAATCATTTTGCATGCTTCGTACATAAAATCTCGCAACGCTTTGTTGCCTCTTTCGATAGAATGAGCGTATTTTGACATTTTCTGAATACGCTTAGTTAAATTATAGGTAGACATGGCAAACCTCCTTTTCTACCTGAGTTTAAAGAAGCTCTAGGAGAAAAGTACCTTTTCACCCGCTTCATATATTCAGTTTAGAAAAGAAATTTTTAGATGTCAGGACGGGGAAATTACCCCTCAAATTTTAGAAAACAGGGATGTTTTCTTGCTACTTAAACGCGAAATAATATTGCACACCACTCTTGTTTCTGCAACTTAATAAGTCGTGCGAGAGTTTGTTTGTATCGGCAATGACAGAAGAAAAATTATCACATAAAAGCTTTTTATTTTTAAATAAAAAATCTTTATTATCTTTTGTTCCATCTTTATCATTATATTCATATTTTTTTTTATTTCTGTCGTCTATATATTCAATCAATCCTTCAACAGAAGAAGATTTTATGCTATCAAATTGTACAAATCTTTTTGTCTTTCCTTTAGTCGGTTTACATAACATATAAAAAGGAACAGATTTTTCATCTTTAAAACAATGAAACAGACCATAAATTAGAGGCATTAAAGGCATAAATTTTTTATCCTCTAGAAAATCATATCTTGGGTGGTCGGGATTGTTTTCAGAGCGTGTTATTTTAGGAAATTGTTTTTCTGCAACTAGTTGTAACGAATATATTTTTTCTTTTTCAATGACTCTTTTACACTCTGCCGCAATAGAATACAGTTTAAGAAAAGACGGCATTCGTTCCATCAAACTAAAAATAATATCTCTTTGACTGTATTTATCCTTATATTTTGAATAATCCTTGAAAAATATAAGCTCTTCTTTTAAGGCTTTTTCATATTTTGTCAGTTTGTTTTCTTTTGTTAAAACCATATATGGAATTGCTTGTTTTAAGCAAGAAATCTTTAATTCTTCCTCAAGATTATTACATTGATTGCTTTCTAAATCTTTTTTGTGTTTATTTTTGTAAATACGATTTATAAGCATTTCAATTTTCTTCTGAGAACAAAACGCCGTACATTTATTAAATTTTGAATTTTTTCCTTTTTTACGAGGAGAACCACATTCACATAGATAGGGAAGAATACTGTAAAATAGACACGTTTTTCCAAGCTTCGTTTTTAAAAAAGCTTTGGGATATTTAGGTATGTTAAAGTATTTTAGTCCTTCCATCTCTGTATTCCAGACGATTAGTTCCTAACCACTGATTTTATCAGAAAAGTCCTTATTCTCAATAATACTTTTTTTAGTGCATCGATCAAAACAGCGATTAGTTCCTAACCATTCTTTGGGTTAGAAATACGTTCCATTTTAGTCTTCGGCATATTCTGAGGGAAAAAGGATTTCCATTTGAGATTCCTAAACGACGGTTTTATCCGATGGATTGCAGGGCTTCTATAATGTTTCGGGGATTGGAACGGTAATATATCGAAAGGGTTGAAATCGATGAGTGACCGGAGATTTCTTTTATCAGCGGAAGTGGGTATCCCGCGTCCATCAACTTGGTTAGTGTGGTCGCACGCAAACTATGACACCGATATTGTTTATCCAATCCCACTCCGTCGAATATCTGTCGGAATGTGTAGATGATTTGTTGTTTTGACAGATACCCTCCTTTATTCGACCGGAACAAGTAATCGGTCGGGTTCGGAGGGAGAACGTTTATCAGATATTTTGCGTATCGGATCAATTCTTTTTTCAAGGTTGCGTTTATATAAACCTGTAACGACTTTTTATGTCCCTTGTTTTGTTCAGGCTGCAACAAGAAGCTGTCGCGCGGTTTGAAGTCGTCGTCATAGACCTGACCGATTGTCAATTTTTGAATTGAATGTATTCGCAGAGCCGTGTTTAACATCAGCTCAAACATTGCTCGATTGCGTTCACCGTTTTCCATATCGTCGATGTACCGCAAACAATTTTTGATGTCGGTTTCGGTCAATAATTTGGCTTTTCCTCGTTTCATTATCTATCCCCATAAAAAATCTTCATTAACGTAAAAATCGTTTGCGTCGATGAATATGTTGCGTTTTACCCTTGTTTTTGACCTTTCAAAAAACCGCAGTATTCTGCGAAAAACTGCAAAAATATGAATTAATATGTATTTATTAAAATCATGAAATAGCCCCTACATTTGATTTTAATCTAATGCGGAAAATTTCCTGCGTATGAAGTACGCAAAGACTGCCGGTGCAGAAAGTGTTTTCCGTCGTCAAGTTATGTATGGCTATGCTTCTCATTGAATCGGAATCCACAAGGTACATACGGTTATTCTTAACGTGGTCATAGCAGGTGTAATGGTTAAAGTTCTTCCCCTCAATATTAATTAGTACCGCGTCATTTGCGTTTCGGACTTCGTCCATATACTTTAAAACCTCGTTTAAAGGCTGATCGGGCATTTTTGCGAACGGTCGCGTAATCTCAAGGTCGGTATCGAATAATTTTACCATTGCGCGTCTGAAACGTTTTGCGACTTTCAAAAACCGACGAACAGTAGCTCCGTTCAAGTATATGTCGGTAAAATCTCTGGCTCCGATTTGTTCGACAACATCATCAACCAATAAATGAGCCTTACTATACGACAAAGGAAGCCCCGCAACCTGTATCGAGTTTAAAAGTGAAAAAATCGAACAAAAACGGCTGAACCCCTGATGATATGCTTTCATGCGTTAATATTCCTCCGCCAACATAATAGTTAAAACGCGGTTGGTAACGGTTTCGTCCGTCGGGTCGGTGGAGAGGCCTTGGTAATCAGTATCGTAGTAGTCGATCTTCCAAAAATACGGTTCACCGTTGAAGTCGATTTTACCGAAGTCGTGTTCACCGTACGGATCGTTATTTTTATTAAACTCGTCGAATGTTCGGACAAGGTTCATTAGTGTTATTTGTTCCGATAAAGGGAGAGAGGCTACACCTGATGTTATTAAAACTTTTCCCTCTTGAAACGTTCGTCGAAACTGATCGTTCAAAAAACGTATTTTTAGTGTTTTTTCGTCAAAATGACGTTCGTTTTCATCAGTCATATTTTTAACCCCCACCACTGAAAAAAACGCACAAAAGTATCCTGCCGCCGACGCGGTTGTTTCAGTCCCAAATTGTGCGTGATTGCTCCAAAAAAATACCTACCACCGATTTTTCGATGGTAGGTATAGTATATCAAAAGTTTGTCGGAAAGTCAAATTGTCGCCTGTTTTCAATAAGTTATGAAACACAAGCGAATGTGAACAGCCGATAAAGAGGAGTTTGTTTTTTGAACCTCACCCCCTCTGGAACATAATCAGATACTATCGCGTCTATAAGGAGTGCGATTGTGTTGACCGGCTGCTTCCACGTTATGGCCACAAAACGGCCTTCTCCTTTTTTATTTACAAGGTATCCGCCGATTATAAAAGAGTTCAGCTTCTCACAGAAACTGATGCCGAAAACATAAAGCGTTTCTCCGTTCTTTTTTTGAATCCAGTAAGGAGTTTTTTTCCATAAACGATAGAGGTTGTTTACTGAAAATAAAATCTTTTCATCATTGCTTTCTATCCCGACGCCCTCATAGTAAGTATCTCTGGGAAACATCAGCTTACCGTTCAGAAAGTCCTTATACCCGTCGACGACTTTTAGCAGGGCTTTTTTATTGATGTTTCTGAAGGCGTATTCAGTATCACGTTCGTTTAAAAAGAAAGACGCAAAAAGGTCTTCAAATTGTTTAAAAGTTTTATTCATGGCTATTATCTCCTTCTTCTCTGATTTCTCTTATTGCGTTTGTTTTTGCGGTTTTGTCTGCGTTCTTTTTTCTTTTCATATTCAGCCCGTTTTAACCATCGAATCGCGTCAAGCATTTCATCAATAGAAGCTACTGCGACATTGAACATTCCTTTTAGTTCGTAAAAGATTTCCCTCAAGTTGTCAGGCAGACGGGGGAGAAAATATCCGTTACTGTAAGCCCATTGATACTTTGTCAGATACGTTTTCAAATCCTGATTGCTGTAAACGTCTTTTTTGAATTTCTTTTTTCCTGTGATACCGCATTCTCCGCACCTGACATAAGTGTAGTTATTAAACTTTTTCTCAAACATTTTATATCTGTCCTTTTGCAAAAGGAACCGATCACCATAATCGGTTTTCATATATAAAATTATTATTTTACCAATTCGGGGTTATTTTGCTGTTTGGTACAAAACGTCCATTAACAACACCATCGCATAGGTGTCCTGACCGCAATAAATATCAATGTTTTTGAACATCTCTTTCGTTTCTGTTTCTGACAAGTCACCGTTCAGAAACGCCGCGTACAGATCGGTTGCCTCTCCGCCTTTTTCCTTTTGGATATGAAGGGAAAACTGGAACGGGACTTGCTGATACGGGCGTGTTCCCTCAAATTCGGGAACAGTCTTCTTGTCCAAAATTTAATGGATTGATACAGTATCTTCAAAACAGTTGCAATCGGAGAAGGCTATGGTTAAATAGAAATACTCTACTTCGTTTTGGTACGCTTCAAAGGGGTACCTCAACTGCTATCAGAATAAATACAGAGAGGATCATATTATGGCAATGCCAACTGGACATAACCCGACAATCAATGAGATCGTGAAGTTTATCAACGATGGTGAATACCGCATTCCGCGCTTTCAAAGAGATTTCGTATGGGACATAAAGAAGTCAGCCGCTTTACTTGATAGCATTTTCAAAGGATTTCCAATCAGTTCGATTATTCTGTGGAAGACAAAGAATGAGCTGTCGGAAATCAGAAATCTCGGAGGCGTTGAAATCCCGGGAAGAGATACCGGAAGATACACCTCATATATCATTGACGGTCAGCAGCGATTGACCAGTCTTTATTTTTCTCTTAAAGGACTAAAGACAAATACCGGCTCGGACTTTTCTGGTATGTGTATTTCTCTGACTGCAAGCCGTGGGGAACAGCTGGTATACGACGAGCTGCCGAAAGATGCCTCTCCAGATGATTTCGTTAACGTCAAGAATCTATTCAACGCTACTGCTCTTTCGGGTTCTCATGCTGAAAAGAGATTGGAATACTACCAGATTTTACTGCAGTATAAAATCTCCGTTATTGAGATTGACGATGACAACCTAGAGTTGGATGAGGTTATTGAAATTTTTGAACGTTTAAATCTCGGTGGAAAAAAACTAAACCTGTTCTCGATCATTGCGGCTCGCACTTATAAAGCGCCGGAAGATGATGACAGCGGTTTCGACCTTGCAAAGAAGTTTGAAAGTTTCAATAAGACTCTCGACGATAAGAACTATGGAAAGATTGGTGATTCGGTGTTTTTACAGACGATAGCAGCCTGCTTAATTGAAAAGGTTAATAAAGCCGATATCTTAAGGAGTTTAAACAGCGACCTTGTTATTTCCAACTATGATAAGATAGAGAAGGCGCTGTCCGCTGCCATCGAGCATCTTAAGGGGCAAAGTTACGGCGTTCTTGTAGCAAATCTACTGCCATATCAAAGGATGCTTGTGTCTTTTGCCTATTTCCATTACAAGATGGAAAACAAACACATTAGTCCGCAGCAAGAGCAGTTTTTAGTTGACTATTTTTGGCGAAGCGTTATCGGCAAGCGCTATAATAGTTCTGCAGATACGAATCTAAATACTGATATAGAGAGAATTAAAAAAATCGTGGACAATGAGATTCCGAGCCAAGAACCGATTGTTCTTTCTCCGCACACCATTTTTGAGAATGGTCGTTTTACTTTGTCTTCGGCTTATGTAATAGGCATTCTTTGCCTTTTGGCGCAGATGCCACCGCAGTCTTTCGCTGTTGGAAGAACCATCAATATTACAAACGATTCGGTTTCTAATGCTGCAAAAAAGCAATACCACCATTTCTTTCCTCAAAAATCGACAGCTGTTGCTTCAAAGCCGGAGTATAAGGCAATAGTCAATAATGTCGTTAATATTGTGTTTATGGATGCCATTACAAACGACCAGATCAGCAACCGGAATCCAAGCGATTACATTGCCGAGTTTTCAAAAGAGAACGACCAATTTGCAGAAGTACTCGAATCTCACTATATTTCCCTTAATGGTTATGGTATCTCCGATGACAATTTCATCACCTTTCTTAATGCTCGAAGCAGGGCTTTCTATGATAAACTGTGTGAGTTTATTAAGCCAAGCAAAGCCGATACTATAACAGACACAACTGCTGTCGTATAAACGAGAATGAAAACCGGCTGCACACTGCTGCTTTACGAGAATTATAAACACTGGCGCACGGATGCCGGTTGCTGCGCGTTCAGCAAAAGCAAGTTCAGACGACATCTATACGAACGTGGATTCCAAAAAGGTTCAATGCCTAACGGATCAAAAGCGTATGTCGGGATTGCGTTGAAACAAAGCGCGTTTGGGTAAATGCTTTTTAGAGCCAACTTTGATTAGAGGCCCAGTTGTTTTAATTTTGATTTGAACATATCTGAACAGCAAATTTTGATTTATCGCTCTGCTTAACAAAAGTTGCAAAC